>Ga0209700_103169_pt1 | contig 32009 bp, 8 predicted proteins | sample SiratroredBW_FD_187528 | JGI IMG/M metagenome (GOLD analysis project Ga0209700, IMG submission 187528) | Root nodule microbial communities of legume samples collected from California, USA - Siratro red BW (SPAdes) (version 2) | ecosystem: Host-associated > Plants > Roots > Nodule | place: USA...
TATATATATATATATATATATATATTCTTTGAAAAAAAAAAGATAAAAAGCTAAATCGTATTTCTTTGCATGTTTTAATAAAAAGTTATATGTTCTACATTTAGAAAAAAATACAATTAATTCCAAACTTAAATTAAATGGCCGAATTTTTTATTTTTATTTATTTATAAAAAAAATTTAAGAAATAATTTTATTTGCTTAGATGAAATTGGATGTTAGACACAAACCTCTTTAGGTTATTCGAGTAAACAAACATCTTCAGGTTGTACCAGTCTCAATTTCTCCTTAAGATTAAGACCACTCAAGATTAAACGAAACAATCTCAAAAGAGAGAACAATGAAAGCTTACAAAGGTTATTTCACAATGGTGAAGAATTACACAATGGTTTCAGACAATCCAAAACTTTATATTTTCATGAAGACATATGACTTGAGATGCCAAAACTTTGACTTTTTTACCCCATTAGCATCTTTTTATTTTTTATTTCTCTCAATAGCACTCTTTATTCTTTAATTCTTGAAATAACATTTTTTTGTTTTGTGTAATAACACTCTTTTTTCTATAGTAGTTATTAAAAGTTGTGATTATTAGTTTATTAAAATTAAGATAAAAAATAATATAAAAATAATTATAATAATTTTTTTAAAAAAATAATACAAAGAAAATAAAATGAAATTATTTATAGGTTTTTTAACTAATTAATTATAATAGGAAAAATGATAAATTATTTTATTTTATATTTTATAATAAATTTAAATTTGGCATAATAAATTATAATAATTTTGTGATGGTATTTTTATATTAAAATTGATATTGGAGGAAAAGATTATAATAAATTATAAAATTATTATTTGAATTAAAATTTATATTTTTAGTTTGTTAAAAAAAATCTGAATAATTAATAGCAAAAATCAAATAAATTTTGATAAAGATAAAATTTGATTTTTGATAAAGATAAATTTTGATTTTTGATAAAGATACAATTTGGTTTTTGATAGAGATAAAATTTAATATTTTATTAAAGATATCATTTGATTTTTTATAAAGATAAAATTTGATTTTCAATAAAGATATAATTGATTTTTTGATAAAGATAAAATTTGAGTTTTGATAAAGATAACGTATTTTGTGGACTATTAACTAAACTATTTGGTGAATATATGATTGTCATCAATTCTTGCTTACCATGTTATCCATTCTGGCTCTGGGGCCAAGGCTATAGAGGTCACCCTTAATAATGATATGTTGTTCAATCTCAACAACAACACTACAAAAATAACAACGTAAGATCAAATCAAAATAAAATTCAGACTAAACAAATAAGCATTGAATAATTGTTTAGTGGAAACAACGAACTGCTTCCCATTCCCAAGTGTTGCACAGTCCATACCTTCTCAAACAAAAAATAATTGAAATAACGTATCTTTAATTCCAAAATTCAACACAATTTCCAAAATACCATAAATTGAACACAACACATACATGCAGCACAACTACACAATTGACCAAGTGTAGTATGTTTATGTGATACTAGAAGAGATAGGAAGCTCAGTCCAGATTCTTGACCAATAAAGAATGAATGGCTTCACCCCAATTCCTCAAATTCAACGTCGCTAAATTATCTAATAAACTAAAAGGAAAATAACTAACAATCATAGAAGTGCATAGAAAATAAAAAAAAAACTGAAAATACAAACAAATATATACAATCAACAATAATTATGCACATTGTCTTCCTCACCTAATTTCAAAACAATCTTGTTAGTTGTAATGTCCTCCTCACCAAACAAATGATTAACCAACCCAAGTGTACAATTATCAAAACTAACTTGTTCTCCACTAACATCCAACCCCAATTCAACACAAACATCCAAAACATTGAATGGAATCAAATGCTCTCTAATCCTGAAGCTCTTACTTTGGTTGCTCCATCTGTGCATTAACTCACGCAACAAGGAATTACAAATTTAGTGGCTCTTTCAAATGAAGCATCCATCTAAAAGGGGTCCTCTCCAATTGTTCTCATTGGAGTGGACCCATTATACGATTTATTTGCATAATAAGGTCAGTGTCAAACCTATATCTAAGCCTAAGTTGCAAATTATATACAACATATGTGTCATTATCTTCACATCTCAAAGATTTGAATAACAAAAGCAACATGCAAAATAACTTACCTTAGATTGTCCACCATGCACACAAACTCCTTTTCCAACCATGTATGTTGAAACTTTCAAACACCTAAACACAAGAACCAATTCATGTCAGGAAACAATCCACCACACATACCAAAGTCTAAACCCTAAACAACGGAAAGGATACCACCATGGTTAGCATTCAAAATTATTACTTAGGTTTAACTCACAAAAATAAATTCATTTTATACAATTGTCTCTATTAATGGTGGTTGTGTACTCATAAAGCCTCATAGATTACCCCTACTTTAATATAGGGACACCTTAGGTCAAGTTCTGGCATCTCAAGTCAGATGTCTTCATGAAGACCAATTTCAGAAGTTAAGTTCTTCTCTTCTTAAATTATACCCACAATAAGGATAACTCGGTCTTAACTCATAATAATATGTTCATTTTATACAACTGTGTCTATAAATACTGGTTGTGTCGTTAGAAATCACTAGAGGTTAGCCCTCCTTTAATACGGGGACACCTTAGGTGAAGTTTTGGCATCTCAAGTCAGATGTCTTTATGAGGACTACTTTCAGAAATTAAGTTCCTCTCTTCTCATATTATACACATAAGAAGGATTACTCAAGTTTAACTCACAAAAATAAGTTCATTTTATACAATTGTCTCTATTAATAGTGGTTGTGTGCTTACAAAATCTCAGAGGTTACCCCTCCTTTAATACGGGGACACCTTAGATGAAGTTTTGGCATCTCAAGTCAGATGTCTTCATGAAGATCAGTTTCAGAAATTATGTTCTTCTCTTCTTAAATTATACCCATAAGAAGGCTAACTCAATGTTAACTCGCAAAAATAGTTTTAATTTATACCAACATGGCTAGCATTCAAAAGGAAAACACTTTCAAAATGAGGGCACAACCCACCCTTCTCAGCAGTATTTACTGAAGTAACAAAAATATTCAAACATGAAAACCTTAAATGATAGAGGAGCTCCTTGGTGCTTTTGGCTTCTTGAATCTACACGTGATGTTGTAGAGGTTGGAGGAAGCTTTTGCACCAAACAAATCAATGAAAGAACTCCTTAAAGCAAGCGGAATCAATGGTCATGGAAAAATGAACTATGGAGAGGAAGAGTATAGTAGAAGCTTATAGTAAAGTTTCAAGGAAATCAATGAACTAGTGGATATAGGTGATCTTGGAGAAGGTTGGGCCAACCACCAAGTGTTCTTCAAGGCTTCTTGGAGAAGAAAATTCAAAAAGGAAACTTTACAAATGAGCTGAGAAATGGCCAATATTTCATAATACAATCAAGCTTGAAAATTACATTGCATGACACCTCTATTTATAGAGTGCAAGAAAGGAAAAAAAAACTTGTATGGGAAGCTAACCCTAGCTTCTATGACAAGCTTCTAACCCTAGCTTCTATGACAAGCTTCTCAAACCTAGCTTGCACCCCAAGGCTCTCACAAGGTGATGATAAGTGACACAAGGAGAGAGCTTCTCCTAACACTTACATTACATTATCCAAAAATACAAAACCCAAATATATTCTACTTGGCCCAAATTTATTCTATTGGACCCAAATACAAGGCCCAAATTATTCTAAACTATTTTAAACAATTTATACAAATTAGAGGACTTATCCTTGATACTTTATTTTCTCCAAAGTGATTTCTTCAGTTTTGCATTTGGGCCCAATTGAAAGTCCAAACGCCCTGAAATAGGCCCAATCTTCTTGAAAGTTCTTGATTTACGCTCTGGCTCTTTGACCTCTTTATTCTTTAATTAATGTCATTAGAACCTTCTTCCATCACTAAACCCCTAACAGAAATCGTACGTCAACAAAATACTAAACCCTAAAACGACCAAAAAATCTTTCTTTTTCTATCAAAAAGTCCATAAAAGACAAACCTTTACTCAAGAATAATGTACTAAACTCAAACCACCACACCTTCATAGTGAACACCGCAACCAAATTGAAACTTGACATCGGTATTCAATTGACAACGGAGAAAACTAACAAGACCGAGAGCAAGGATCCACAATGGAGAAGGAGAACGAAAAGCTTGGACAAGAGACACATAAATATGAACTAAACTTGATTGTCTTCTGTTTTTTTTTCTCATTTACCACATTTTACACACAGGTTTCCATAGCTTCACATGATGAATTAAAATAATATTTATTTTACATACAACAATGTCAAATGAAGGTTACACCACGCAACGACGTTAACATATCATTTATCTTACTCTAGTTAGTAAACATATTTCTTCCAAAATTATCTCGAAGTATTACTTTTTTCTCTATTTGGATAACTCTTATGCCATTTATAATTGTTACAGTTTTTATTTAAACAAATTATTCTATATTTACTTTTTTAACCATTAAAAAAAATCCTGTACTATTCCCAAATTCTATGGATGTTGAGTGAACGAAAAAGGAAAAATTTCTAATATAGTTATTTAAAATATAGAAATGTTAACACTCTTTAAGTTTAAACGTTTAATTTTGACATTCTCTAAGAAACTTTTATAAATCAAGTAATTAACTGAACTTTTCAGAACTAACTAGGAAACCATGCATCTAAGAATGTATATGAGGACAAGAATAAGTAATGAGAAAGTAATTTTAATAGAAGCAGAACTATTTAACTCAATACATTTGGGCACTTTCATATTTCCCCCTCATTGTACGGCATATACATGTATAACTACTCCAAGGCCTCTGCCCCATTATATTTACAAAGTTCACAATCAAATTGTGGATACTTGCCACATGTTAACAAAAGTTAATTTCAGTTCATTTTGTAATAATTATACTCAATACTCAATGCTTTACGCCTACAAAACACAATGCTACTTCAGCTTGAGCCTGAAGTTCTGCCAAAATTTCCACAATCTCTTTACGACATAGATTAATTTCATTCTGCTCATCGTTCTGTGCAAGCATTCTCCTCAACCTTCAAGAGGTCAAACATATTAAAAAACAAAACATAACATGCAGAATCAACAAAAAAATGCTAATTCACTCAAAGTCTAAGTTAAAAAATAACGCAATCATAGCTTTGTTTATGCTCCCAGCCTTCCTAAATTGACAAAATTAATTGAAAGCTCATGCATAATGGACTTGTGGATTAGGTTTCATGTTTCAATCAGTGATGTTCATCAGCCAGACCACATTGGCAATGGCTAATGGGTTTAGGTAATAAATGGTGTGACTATGAAACATTAGGGTCGCCAAGGGCAAAGGACACCATTATGGGGTTTCCAATAAAAAGTTTTTTTTTTTTTCTAGCTTAATTCAAGGGTGAACAAGGGACAAGTTTTCCTATGTCCCTACCTGACCTGAAATTTCCACCGACACATTTATTTGAACCCGAACTTAAAAAAGGTATAAAGCTTGAATTAAAATAAACAATTTGTTTATAAATATAATATTATCTTAAACAAATATATTATGTTAAACAAAAAAAAATTATTACACAAATGTTCAAGAAACTTATATTTTGTAGGATAAAAACAGTACATCAAACTGGGTTAAAATGACTCCAAAACATAATCCTAATTTCAAAACTCAAACTTGTCAAAATAAACCTCGAACCAGGCCAGATTGATGGGATGAGCTGGTTCGTGCACATCTGTAGCCCAATTATCACAGACATAGTTTTCTAATCAACATTTGATAAAATAGAACCCCAGCCATTCAATTTGTTGGCGACTCACCAACTACACAGCACCATTGAATTCACATGCAAATCAGTTAGTTGAATGTGATCCTAGGCCCACCAAACACATGAGGAATCAACAAGTTATATGAGCAAATCTGGCTCTTAAATCTAACTAGGGTAGGTGGAATTTAGACATTTGGACAAATGGAAATTTTTATGGAAATTACTATATATGAGGATTGAGGACTCGTATGAAAAAATGTATCATTCTAGGGTCATGTTAACTTATTCCAACATTATCGTAAGATGGAAATTGCATAGCAATTAAAACACATAGAAAGATAGAATACTTGGAATAAAACAAGGTAAGCATGTCTACCTGCGAACAATGGCAGTGTCTCCGTGTCCAGTAAAAATTATCATCATAGCATTTGTTGGTAGTGACAAATAGAGATTTTGAATTCTAGCATCCATCCGAGCGAGAATTTCCTTCAGTTCAGCAGGTGCTTTTAACTTGGAGCCTTTCTGTTTAGCAGAATTGTTCTGACATGTTTGCAATGCCATCATCTCTGCAAGTCTTTTATTCAAGCTATCAGAATCTTCAGCTTGCTTCTTCAGGTATGAGTGTAGCTCCGAAAACTGTGTCCAGATAAAATGTACCTTGTCATTCTTCACCTAAAACAAAAAACACAAGGCATGAAACAAGACCATAAATTAGTCATAAATGTTAAACGGAAAGGAAGTCAGCTTATGACATTACCTCCTTGTTGGTCTTTGCAAGTGCTTCATCATCAGAGATCACTGGAATTGCATGAGAGGACTCAGAGGCATACCGTTTGACTATGGATATATCATCAATCAATGATGAAGTTTTGCCAGACTCACTCAGAATAGAAAGGAACTTTTTCTTTGCAAAGGATGGACTGGAACCAAAGTCAGGCCCTGTTTCAGGAGGGTCACAGCAGTAACGTTAACAACAATATGGCAAGCCAAAAGCTAGTTGATAGAAAATTTCTTCATTTTAGACTGCAGTATAGTCTTCTGTTTCCCATCCCCTCCCCATTTGTGCTTGCCAAATTCCTATATACATCCTATATTTATTATTACATTGCCGCTACGATGGCTGTACCCTTCACACTCACGGATAAAAGGATAACAGCTCTACACATGATGAAGCAAATCATCTGCTTTTACAGAGTATATACAGAAACTACATATGTAGTTAAACTATAATGCATTCAAAACTTCCAACATAAAGATTTCAGCAGCAGCAATAATGCATGAAGTACTTGCCATTTCTGATCTTCAACAGTGCCAAATCCAGGGTAGCTCTAGCATCTTCAATGCTGTCATGTCCACTCGCTGATTGTTGTATCTCCCTTGCAAGAAATTTCTCAGCAAGATCCCTTAGAGCTATTTTACGAAATGATCGGCGGTTTCTGTACAACACTGCTGTGTCTATGATCACGTCATGGGATATCTTCAATGCTAATAAATCATTTTCCAGAGAATGCCCAACAAGGATAGTCTCCTTGTAAACAAACGTTAGGAACAGTTCCTGAAAATGCGAAGCAAAAGAAATGAAATTAAATCAGCAAAACAAATAGTTTCGACTTAAATAGTTCAGCACAGGACCAGAAGTTTGAGCCTGTTAACCGAAATAAGACAAAAGACCAAAATCAAGACAACTCAAGTAATAGAACCTGAATGTCTCTCAGACTAGTTGTCACCCCATCTAGCATCTCAGAAGTTATTCCACTATATCTGCACAACATAATTATTACTTGATGCGGACAATTTATTTTCCAATCCAATGAAGAAAAATAGATCATACAGAACAATTTCAATTTTGTTTTTTTTAGATTTGAACTTATTTTCTGGTATTCTACAGCTTTGCTTTAATTGCAAATAGATAAGAGTATCCCCCGAGACCAAACAACAACATATAATACTCAATCTATTCAGGGGTTTTTCGCACTAGAAAGTTGACAACATTCTGATACGTTCGTCTCAGTATTTTCCCAGGATCGTTACGGTACCTAACAATATCCATTTAATCTATTCATTTTCATTAAAAAAAAAGAAAAAAAAAAAGTCAATCCCATATAAGATGGAAAGCAAACCCCCAAGCCTCATATTATGCAATAACACAATGTTTGGTTGGAGGGAACTGAAAAGAAGAGGGAGGGATTTTTATAAACTTTTACTATTTGGTTCAATTTTATAGAAAGGAAGGGAGCAAACACCCTCCTCGTTTAATATTTTCTCCCCTTCAATACTGGGGGATCTGGAGGAGAGTTAAGACATTTTAAGTATAATGACTAAAATATCCATAAGAATGTTTTGAAATTTAAATTTATAAGGGTACAAAGGTAAAATAACTTTTAAAAACCCTCCCCTACCATTGTTAATCAAACAACAAAGGGACTACCTTTTCTGCCCTGCTATAAACTAAACAGTACCTTAAGCAAATAACAACCCTTACGAGAAGATTTTACAAAGAGGAAAGACCGCGAGGGTCTCAGCACAGAATTACTCCCATCAGAAGGAAAAAATAGAAAAAGAGAAATGTTACACATAATAGATAATTCACCCACTAACCGGATTACACACAGTTTTCCTAGGAGAGAGCATTAGAACTTTGAACCAGTGTATGGCTGTATGAGTAACTTCTAATTTTTGTAGAACTTACAAATGTGAAAAAATTCATTTTATCTAATAAGAAATATATATAATTCATGTAAAAAGGTAAAAAAGACAAAAAGAAGTACGTTCGGCCTACTGGTCAGGCAAATTGTAAAAAAAAATGGAAAGAAATCATTTGAGATTAGAAGTATCTCACATTTAAGATGAAAAGAAAAAATTTAATTTAAAAAGATAAATTTAAATGCAATTAAAGCTGAGAATTTAGAGGAAATTTCTTAATGCAAAATAAAAATTTGAAAAAAAATTAATAATTCAAGAATTTGTTTACTATATAAAAGCAAGTGCTCAGGTGAAACCATGTATCATATGGGAAAATACATTAAGAGATATCCTCAAAAATCAAAAGTAGGTACTCGAATTTATAATATGGTGTTGATTAGATCAACTCGTGAATCTATTAAGCAATAGCATTTTTAATTTCCAATATCAAAAAGAGAGCTTATGCAGGAACATTGGCTGACACTCAAACAACAACTTACCTTGTGTTGTAGTTAATGATAGCATTTGACGGTTTAACCAATCTATCTATCAAAACCTGAAAAGATAAATCTTAGAAATTAAGCCATCACTGTGCAAGAAAAAGATCCCAATTTTAAAGAATTGACCGAGTCTCAATGTGTAACATGGTTACTTCAATTTGTTAAAGATTGTAGATGAAACAGAATAAAAGACAATCAAAACAGAATCTCCAATCAACAGCATTTAGTCTTTTCCAGACAAATATGGGTAGCTTCATTAACAATTAAAAAGTTAAGTTCTTTACTAATGGCCAAAGGAACAGAGGTTTTAAAACTTTAATGACAAGTTAGACCAGATCTGTTTTTTGTAGCCGGTGTTGTGAGTCAGTTCATGCAGAATCTTTATATTGATCATTGGAATGTTAGAATTTATTAAAATGTTGTTGTAGTATGCTCCAGCTTGAGAGGGAATGTTAAAATAAATTATCTTAATTAGAATTTAATGAAAAGTTGTTGTGTGCTTTGTGTTGTACCTAGTTCCAAGATATATCTTTTCCTATTCTCTTCTCTTTCCTCTCATACATTGTATCTAATATCTAGAAAGTTATTATAAATATGAGATCCTAAGAGAGGGAAATTCACTCTCTAAACTAAATTCTCTATTCTTTTGTATTTTTCTCAAGTGTGCTATTAAATTGTTTAATTGTATTAATAGTCCTTCAAAATAGTGGTCATCATGTTATCCACTATCCCACTATAGCAGTCTTGGGGGCAGTCACTACACCCAAGAATGAGATTCATAACTGCTTCCAATTAGACAAGCTTCAGGAAGGAAAGAACATGGTAATTTCTCAATGGATATAGATACATATAAACAAACATAAGATATAGAAATTAGAATATTGATAAATATTTATTGAAATTTTAAAACTAATGACCATTCCTCTTAAAATCAGTCATAGATGCATTTACTTCACAAAAAATTAGTTCAGAAAAAAGATTCAGCGAATACCTGTCCTTTGACATCCACTAGAGTAATTCTTGTCAGCTCTGAACGTTCACTTGTTGTTTCGCACTAAGCAAATGGTAAAAAATAGATTAATCAAAATTGCATGTTTCCAGGATATACATAAAAAATGCCATAAATACTTTAATTTGTCTCAATATAGAATGAAGTTTTTGGCCATGTATGCCAATAAAACGACAGTCAGTATAATTTTAAGCTATGCTGGAATAACTTGCAGTTCATGCATCACATGTTAAATGCATTTAGTTGTCGAACGAATTGAAAAAAATTTGGACAAGTAATCATCCAGAACTTCATTTCTCAGTGATAAAAACGGCATTAGCTTTAAACCAAACTGGTATCGATGAACTTACCATCTCACAATCAAGTGCCAACATCTCATGAAAAGGAGATCCTGGTGGTGCAGGCAAAGTAGCAAGAAAACCTGTAATGAATTGGGCATAAATAAAAAAAAAAAAAAACTTGTCCAGTAAGAAAAAATTCATAAAGATATACATGCATAATCAGTAGCTGAGTAAAAATGACCTGGTTGATTAAAACAATATCCATTCTCTTCCAGCTCTTTCTCAGTTAGTGTATAGTAAGTAACAGGGAAAGGTATGTCTTTAGTGAGCTCAGTAAATGATGGACTGTCTGTATCAGGACAACCTTCTTCTGCATCAAGAACATTTCATAAAGTAATTTAATTTATAATGATAGCAATGCATTCATGTTTGTGGCCATAAAGAACAGCTCAAGTAAAGTTGCTCCAAGTGGAAAAACAATACACCATAGGATTTAGTTTGAATTGTTATATTCAAAAACATTTTTTGTTTAGTTTATAGGGTAGTAATCTTAAAATGAATTCACAAAAAGGGAAATGAGATCACACGAACTTAGATCACAATTAGTGAAGCATCAGAAAAATTACAAAACATATATCAGTAGTATGAGTAAATATATCAGAAGTTGTTAAAAATCCTAACGCCAAGGAGCCTACTTTCCTTGCTAACTTAACAGGGATTCCATTCTTATAAACAATCATGCGAATATATATTCATAAACATCATAAAGTATTTATAAGAAAATATCATAAACAATCACTGCCAATTTTATGTCAAGTATAATAAAGAAGTTTATCTGTTCCCCACCCCTCAAATATACAGATATACAATCCAAAAGACAAGTCATCCTAGGAAATTTGAATTTGATAGCTACTTTTTCAACTCATTAATCAATATGCATCAATTGTACACAATAATTAATCAGAAAGGATTCCAGATTAAAGCTATTTCCTTTTGCTGTGTTACCAAACTCTTTAAGAATTAATTAGTAGGCAAAATACAGAGACTGATATAAACAATTTGAGGACCTCTGGTTCCAGAAAAGATAACATTTAAGGAAATTGCCACTCCAGGAATTTTTGTATCAATAACTAGAACCTCAAATTCAAAACCTATTTCCCTACCAAAAGACATTTAAATATATTGGTTTGAATAAAAAAAAACCTTGATGAGATGTCAGAGCAGGTTTCCTCATAAGTGAACTATTCTCATCCCTTTTTCTTTTCATCTTGCATGTTAGGAGTGCATCTATCGTCTGCATACTATCTGACACACAGCTAGCCAGGGAGAGAAAAAAGAAAAGTTTAAGTGCAGAGGAACAACATTTTGAAAGAAACAAGTAAATACATTTTCTACCCACCTAAGAGCCAGGACAGGCCTTGGTTTGCCACAGATTTTTTTTAAACTATGAAGCATTTTAGACAGCGACAAGAACAAAGCTGCATCTAGGCCTGGCATATAGAGCATAACCACTTTGGGAATAAGAGGTTTATTCTGCAAATAATAAATGCTACATTAGTGACCGTGACAAAATAAAATGCGATATGCCATATGGGTACAAATTGAAGGTCTAAAAATTAAAATGTCTATAGCTATTTTTAAAATTACAAAAGTGATCAACTAATTTTTTTTTATGTATAGGATCAGCCATCATGTATTTAATATTCGCTTAAAAAAAAGCTTTTCAGGTTAGTCTAACAACCTTTTCAAAATTCAATGACATGCTTGCTTAAACAAGCATAAAGATTGATAAAAATAATCATTTTTTTAAACTAATAAAACTAGTCATGTGAAAGATTCGAAGCCTGTTAGAGGCCCCAGAAAATTAATGTTAAGCAGAACCTCAAAACTGCAAAGACCATAACTCACTTAACATACAGAAACAAATGGAGATGTAGAACATTTTAATGCAAAATGTAGCCAAATACCAAAGAAAACTCATACCACTTCCGGTGAAACAGAGAAAGTCCGCTGTTACGAAGGGAAAGAGACCCCCCATATATGATTAGGTCATGCCTCTAGATTTAGTAGGTGCTTATAAGTGGCATTTACAGGTCATGTATACCAAAGGATGTTGTTGGCAACAGGAATCAAAACTAAGACTTTAAAGCAAATGCTTTGATCCTAACCAAATTTTAATTAATCCATATTTTTTATTTCTAAAATCAAGCACATCTTTCAGTAATACATCTATAGAAGCAATAATTGGATGTTGTGCAACCTCCGGGTACTTTCTTCCTCTCCAGACTAAAAGAATATTTGTCAACATCCCTCCAATAAAAGGAATGTCCTATATTGCAAAGCGCATTATACTGAATGAGTAAATTAAGATACATCCCTAAAAAGTACAGAAATAGAATAAATTTATATTTATTTTGTTATCACATTAATACTTGAAATTTTTCAACAATTTTTCAACGAAAACCTCCAAAAAATGAAACTGATAAAAAAGAAAATCACTTTTTTTTTTGTTTACATTCGTCTTTGCTTTCTATCTCCTTTGCCAGAGTTTTAAATAGTGACCCCGTAGTGACTGCTATAAGTGAGATAGCTCATAGTTGATAGTCACTTTTCTGAAAATTTCTACATAGTTTACGTATATACATATAAATTCTCAAATTCTGAAAAAGCTACATGAAATTCACAACGTCCCTAAATAACAATAAAAAATGTCTCTGTTCAGAGGGCTTTCTTTGGAATCACAATGCTGCTATTTACGGCTAAACTAAACTACTCAATTCCGATGGCATAGTGGCATAGTGGCATAGTGGCACTGTAGCACCCTATTTAAAACCCTGCCTTTGTCATTGTCTATCTCAAATCTACAAATGTTTCTTTCATTGCTGCATTTTACCTCCCACAACTCTTTACACTGAGGCTTGCCACTGCTGATGTGGCCAGGTGCCCCCATGTGCTGATCAGTGGTTCATTTTGTCTGTGTCCATCTCCTCAACAGTGAATGTTAGCGTGTACATTGACAATATTTTCGATTTGTCACTTCACAGTTGCTGTTTACCTTGCTATCCAAGTATTAACATGATATAATTCACACGGTTCCCACAACCAGGGAAGCAGTTTGGAATACAACAGCTAGAATAATTTTTTTTTTTTTATCATATTTCCTTTTAAACAGGTATTTGTTGAAAGAAGAGATAATTAGTACCTTAATAAAAACCCATGACGGCATAAATCCTTCACCAAGCACCCATGTTACAAGTCCTTGAATATCCTGCTTCACCATCTCAGTCATAACTACTTTTGATTCAAATTTCAATTCACCAATGCTTTCAAAAACTTACATTCAGATCAAGAACTGAATTATCTTCTGGTGATTTGAAGACAACATCTGCCTTGCCCTGCAAAAGCACAACTATTAATCAACTCCTTCTAATCATATACCATGAAAAAGCAAACAGCACAAGCATAACAAGGCAAACTTATTGGCAGTTTAGAACAACATTTCAAGGGCAATATAACTGTATCTGTTCATAGCAAACCACATAACTACTTAAAAAACAACAGAAAATGAAAAAAATGAAAAAAAAAAAGGACTAGCGTTGAATAAATAGAAGGAAAAACGGCCAGTGCACATCATCTTGATTAAAACCACATTTTGATTTTTTGTTTTCTTTATGAAAGCTCAGACATAGCATACATGGGAGGAACGAAAACAAAACCTTCTCCTGAAGAAAAAGTTGAGAAATATTGAAAGAACAGATACATTGAAAAGGAAAAGAAGAAGATATGAAAATCTACTTCGGGTCCATAAACGTCGTAGAACAAGCCGCTCTTTTTGTTAGAAGTAGAATCATCTTCTTCAACTGTAGGGAAGGCTTCAGACGAAGTCATTCTCCCTGCGGCTACTACTTCGGGCATAATGAGGCAGAAACATTTAATTTATTTAATTTATAGTAATGTTATGGATCGCGCATGGTCTGTTTTTCTCTTTCTAAACACATGGGCCAGCCATTCTAGTGTTATGGGTCAGCCCAAAGAGTATTTCTTCCTGTACCTCCAAACATTTCTTCTTCACCCTCATAATATGTAAGTTCATTTCTTTCTTAAAAAATTTAAATTCCATAATACTTTCCACGTCACTTTTCACTTTTTCCAGTTTGGATTACTTTCATCTTCTTAATAATCATCTTAACAGTAAAAAAGAAACCACCTTGTCGTTCATAATCAAACGTGATCTCAGGGACTACTTAGTTAACTTTTTATGAAGAAAGTTATATAACTTTTTGTACAGATTGTGCAATCTATCAAAGATGATTATTAATTATACAACAAAAAAAATTATAAGAAAAAATTGAGTAATAGATTGAGTAATCTAAAAGTTATTATATTTATAAAAAGAAAAATGTATCCAGGTGCTGAAAGAAATATACTAACCCAAGATATCAGCTTCAAGATGACTGCACCTTCGTGGACCTCCATACCGTCTTCCTGCACCTCCATAGTAAAGTGGAAATTGCCATTTTGACTTTTATAATTTTTTTTAAACCCATTCTACCCTTCATCAATTAAAACTAAAATCCTGCACCTTCGAACCCATCTCCCATCTCTGCTGATCTTGTCGTCCATCACCTCCTGCACCTTTGGTAACCATAGCACATTGAAATTTTGTATCTTTTATGTTATTTAGTCGTTAAAAAAGGAGATCTTGAAGATGTAGTTCGTTTTTACTAAAAATTAAAGTTGGTGACGTGTGACTTGTAAAAATAGTAAGACATTCAATTTTTTTAATATTTTCGGGTTGTAAAAACTGTAAGTGATTCAAAAAAAAAATGACTTTACAGTTTTTACAATCTACAATTGATTCGAAAAAATTGAATGTCTTGTAAATTGTACAAACAGGTCATTCTATTTTTCAAATCACTTATAATTTCTATAATTTCCAACTACTTTTATATCAATAAGAATATTTTTATCATTTTATTATGTCTAAATTTAGAATTTCAAAAATTATATTATATCTAAATTCGAAATTTCAAAAATTATGGAGTTCAAAGAAGAAAACACTCCTTCACTATCTTTGTTAATGGTCACATAGTTAGAATTAGAAAAAAATAAAATAAAAGTATCCGCATACCTGATTTTCTTTAGATAAAATTCATATTTAAAACTAAATGGATATGAATCTATTTAATATATATATATATATATATATATATATATATATATATTTATTATATATATATATATATATATATATATATATATATATATATATTTAATATATATATATATATATATATATAATATTCAAAACTAAATGGATATGAATATATTTAATTTATATATATATATATATATAATGGATACATATATTTTAAATATGAACTGTTTATTAATAAAGTACATATAGGTATCATCATATTTATAAATAATAAAAATAAAGTTAGTAGTTAGTGAAATATTAATGATTGATGAATTATTTAGAATTTAATTTTATATATTTATATTTTTATTTAGATTTATGAAATTAAAATTGTTTTAAAAAGATTAGTTGTTCAAAATAGTACAAATTATTTAATTTGTCTTTTTGAAAAACCAGTATTAATATTTTATTATTTAATTTTATTTCAATTATACTTTAAAATCAATACTTTATCTAAATTTATATTTTGAAGAATTATTTTTAAATTATTTTTTTTAAAATTACAAATATAAATATTCTTGGATATTAATATATATATATATATATATATATATATATATATATATATATTTATATTTTTTTTTTTAAATATATATATATATATATTTTTATATATATATATATATATATATATATATATATATATATATATTTTGTTCGTAAATATCAGCAATTAATGCAAATTTTTTCAAAACAAAGCGGTCAAGGGATTGATGCTAAATATAGTTTCAAAATATTGATAAAATTATTATATTTATCATCATTTTATTTGTCAAATTTCAGGTTTTTTTTTCTTGGAATGTATATTTATATAGTAAAAAATTAAAAGCTAGGATGATAAATTCATTTACTAAATAAATATTTTAATTTAATTACATAAAAATATAAACTAGGAATTTTTTATTTGATCATATAAAATTATTAATCAGTTAAATTAGAATTTTTACTGCAGTTTAAATTTTATTTCTTCAAATAAATTTCTTTATTCTTTTATCGAAATAGTACTATTTTCTGAGTTAGAATAATTAGTAATTATTAATCGATTAATTAGTTTATGAAATATGCGTGATAATTTAACTATTTACCTAAATACGTTCTAATAATATTTCATAACCTATTTTCATTTTAATCAAAACTATATATCAATTTTAATAAATTAATAAGTGTAATTTTCTCTAAATTTTCTTATACTTACTAATTTAATAAATTAACTTGTAATTTATAATTTTTAAATAAAACATATTACTTTAATTACTCAATAACATTTACATCAAAAAATAGACTACATACAAAATCAAAAACAAATATCCTATATAATAATTGATAATAAAAAAATTATATTTATTATTTTTATATTAAAAATATTTAAATTAAATTTGTAATAGTTAATGGAAATAAATAAGATTTGATTAGTTTATCTTAATTAATAATTGTTTCTAATTTTAAGATTAAATTTTCTAACTATAATTCTATCTCATCTTTATTTTTTATATTAATTAATATTTACTTAATATTTGCATGCAACTGTATAATATATACATATAGCAAATTATGAATATGTAATATTTTCAGTTATATCAAACATACATATATGATTTTAATTGATTTAACTAATACATTTCAAGATGTAACGAATTTATATCAATAAAATAAAATATTAATGTTAGTCCTTAGAGTTTAGTTCAAAACTAATAATTATTAATCGAAGTTTGTAAAAGCCATAACAAATAACAATTTAAGTTTCGGATATTCAATGATACAATAATAAAATATTATATATATAAAAACTTTGAAAAAAATTCAACACAAAAATAATAATATTAAAATGAATACTAATTTTATTAATATTAATAATACTTCTATTTTTTAATATTAAACCATTTAATAATATTATTATTTATACTTTATTAATAATAATAATATTAAATCATGTAATTAATATTTATTTATAAAAGTACCCAACAATATTATTTTACTTTTGTGGTTAATCATTTATATACTTTTTTAACAAATTAAAAATGTAATTTTAATTCAAATAATAATTTTATAATTTCTTATAATTTTTTCCAATTTCAATTTTAATATAAAAATACAGTTACAAACTTATTATAATTTTTTACCCAATTTAAATTTATTATAAAAATAGAAAATAAAATAATTTATCAATTATTTTTTCATTATAATTTATTAATTGAAAATACTTATAGAATATTTTATTTTTTTCTGTATTATCTTTTCAAAATTTTAATTTAATTATTTTTTATATTTTTTTTCATCTTAATTTTAAATCAATTAATAATCACGTCATACTGGCGTAAAATTTCTTAAATTGAGAAGATAATTTAATTATATATCATTTTTAATTTTAAACTAAATGATACTTTATCAATAAAATTATTAATAACAAATATTTAATATTGTAAAATTTAATTAATAAATAATAATACAAAATATTTGATGAATACTTTAGTTGAGTCAATTTGTGCCAACAAAATTGTAATCCAAATTTATTTTATAATGTTTTGGGTCTAAGTTTTTAAAGTTAAGTTGAAATGCTTATTGGCAAAGGATTGTTTTCTCCTTTTGTTCGACATTTAAATATGGGAGAAGTAACAAACTGTATAAGTCTGAGAAATTAACCCCTTGTTTTAAGAAACTATTTAACTTTTTTTTCATTTTATATGTTTATAACCAAAAGTAAAAATTGTGAAAAATACGAATTTTCATTATATACTCTTGTTAATTCTTTTGTCAAAATTCACGTCAGTAATATGGTTTAGGTTTGTCATGTTAGGATTGAAATTGGATATGTAAGTGCTTAATATTGAGTTTGTTTTTCTCTAGCAATCTAGCCAAGTTATAATTGAAATGTGTTGAATAATGGAAAAAAGAATAGAAACTTTTAACTTAAATTCAATCTGTTTTAAATAATATGGTTAACAATTATGTTAGGGTTAAATAAGTGGTTTGGATTGATTTTTTTTTATAAAGCAACCTACTCCAATTATAATTGAATAGTGTTGAATAATTAAGTTTAGTAATTATAAAAATTATAAATACCACTTTAACTCAAAAAAAATCAATCAATTAATGTTTTTAATAATATGATTAACAATATATGATATAATGTGTAATGTCATGCCAGGATTAGAACTAGTTAGGTAAGTAGTTCAGATTGAGTTTGTTTATCTATAAATATAGTCTAACTATTTTTTTTTAAATTATTAACACCTCTTTGACTTAAAAAAATACTTGATTTTAATTCTTATAAATTAGTGACAATACTTAAAAAGAATATTTTTTAACATATTAAAATTTCTGAACAAATAACAAATCTATTCACAAATAACTGAATCTAATCCGAAAAGAGAAACGAGAAACTCAAACATATTCTTCTATTCAAACATTAACCTTTAATGATAATATTTGAAAAATAATATTTATGCAATAAAGTATCATCCTTTTATACAATAAAAGTATTTAACAAATAACAGTTTTGTTTTATAATTAAGTTGACTTTATTAAATTTAAAATCACTGATTTAATTTTACTTAGATACACTAATCCAAATTTGATCTAATATCTAAACTTAACTCACTAAAATATAATTGAATTACATTAGGTTTGATAAAGATGTTCAAGACTGAATTGATAAAAAAAATAAAAACTAATGTAAAACTTTGAAAATTGATAAAAAAAAAAAAAAACTAACTTGTTTTAGTTAAGTTTTAGATTTATTTTTTTCTTCGGCATAATGATTTGATTCAAATTTGGTTAAAGTAAAACTTTAATCCGTTGAAGTTTTATGTTGAAGATTAAATCATATATGTGCATCATCTATACACGATAAGATATTATTTATCAAAAATTGTCCGCTAAAGCATAAATAATAGATAAAAGATCTTTGAGTAGATCTTTTTATCTAATAAGCCTTGATGAATGATAAAAAGTTTGATAAAAAAAGTGAAAGAGCATTAAATGATACGCTCAATGCAGACTTTAAGCCAATATAAGATCAAAGAACATTCATGAAGTTTTAGTATACTTTTTAGAAATTTCCTCATACATCTATTCTCAAAAAGACTTTCACCAAACATCAATGTTTTCAAATGTTTCTTAAGACATAAACTAAAGTTGTAAGGACCAACAACTTTCTTGACATAACTACATTTAAACTTTAGCTCAACTACATTTAAACTTTGTGGCTCAACTACCTGCCCTTTATATATATTGTCAATCATTCAGGAGATTGTGTAAAGAAAGAAGAGCATTGAAAAGATGCATTAAATATAAAGTTCAATTTAAAGCTCTTTAAACACAAGGAAGGCAAAAAAGAACTTTGTTAAACAGATATTAATGGCCTCCCAAGGACTATTTTCTTCAAGTGACTATATGAAAGCCTACTGTTAAGAAGAAGAATATAAGAAAACAGACCATGCACTGTGCAAAAAATAATGTTAAGATAATATGCAATCCTCAAAGCTTCAAAAAAGGATCCCAACGCGAGTAGGAGTACTACCAAAAATATGATCCATTTGAGCTTAGAAGAGAACACAAGATGTGTCTCTATAGTCACCTAGTAGAGTGAATTTTCACCTTGTATTCGTTGGAAGACGTAACCCCTCCCTAGAGTGAGAAATGATCTGAACTAGGAGAGAAACCTTAAATCTTGTATTTTTCAAAAGACGCAAACACTCTCCCTTAGTCGGAAAAAATGATCAGATGATCATTCAAACCTTCACCTTTTCCTATGGTAGCCACAATTGGCTAAAGAGTATAAAAAGATACCCATTATTAGTTAGGAATAGCTAAAGAGTATAACATAAGAATCAATGTTAACTAGGAGTGACTTGAGAAAATAGTACTTGGTGTTAGCCAGGAGTGACTTGAGCAAATAATACTCAGTGTCATCTAGGAATGGCTTAAGCATAGAATAGCTAGGAATGGCTTGAGCAAAGAATACTCGGTGTCAGCTACGAGTGGCTTCAGAAAAAAATACTCACGGGTTTAGCCAGGAGTGACTACAAGCCTAAAGAATACTCAATGTGTACTTTGCAACACTAGTCTGCTTAGTTGAACTTGATTGGTTTAGTTGAAAACTAGACGTAGTTTGTTACGACATATGAACCAATATAAATTATTGTGTGTAGTTTTTCTCTCTTTTGTCTCTTTTTCATATTGCATGTTATTATTGTTTGCATTACCCCAAGAAGGAGAGCTAATGCATAAGAACTTATCAAAAAGTTTTATTAAATATTTTTAAGCTAAGTATATGATCTACACTTGGATTGATTAATCAGATGTTAAGACTATGATGTTGAGAATCTCAAAGGATTTGATATTTGATGAAGTCAAGCATTTGGACAAAGGCAAAGCAATGGAAGCTGAAGATGAAGGCTGAGGCCTTGTCTTAGTGGGTATGAGTGAGTGTGATTGAAGGTGAAGGTAAACCTATGCAAAGCTTAGAAGAAATTTCTTGGCATAATTAAAACATACTTAAATTTAAGTAAAAAATAAGCAAAAGCCTTTGAGAAAAATCATTTTTAAAAATTCAATTTTCAGCAAAAAATAAACCGATTTCATTTTCATGAAATCGACTTATTCGAACTCTGCAACATAATTGTTAACTGTTTTTTGAAAAATGTTTTGGGTATTTTATGTTTTAAATACTCGGGTTTTTTTTTTAGCAAATCACGAATGATATAGAGAAGAGATTTACGAAAAAAGATTAACAAGATTTCTGTGAGAAACAAAATTGTTTGGTCTTTAAAAGTTTAAAGAAGTTTTCTTAGATAATAAAAAATCTAGAAATTGAATTGTTCCATTGGTGTTCTTCAAAGTCGTGCATTTGACTTCTTTCTCTGAATATTAGGGGGTTTCTATACTCAATTCTTGAACCTGTTTTGATTTAAGTATTGCATTCTTGGTTTGTATAATTGTAATCTTTGATTCAATTAGGTTTCAGTCATACTATAAGGTTTAGCATTGTTGTATTATGAATATTTGGGGCTGCAGGGTGTTAGTTCTGAAATTTAGAGATGTTTTGTAATCTTGCAGGGTGCAAGAAGTGTTCTTGATTGTAATTGTATATAATTGAGTGTCGTTAGTGGATTTTTTCTTGCTAAGTCCTTGAAAAATGATGAACTAGTATAATTGTTTTATATATTTCTCTTGATCCTTATCTTTGCATTTTACTTGATTCTATACTATTGATTCATTATTTCTGCATAGTGATATTTGCATATTATTGTTTTTGTGATCCTACATTTGATTCTTTATTGAGCCATTTACATAATTTCTTTATCAATGTTTTCACTGCATTAAGGGTTTATAAATTTGCATTTTTTAGTGAGTTACTGAATCTTCAAAGTGTTTTATATAGTCTTCTTTTAATAGGGAACATGTTCTAATCAGAGCCTTTTGTTTCAATTTTGGTTTGATAGCTTTTATAAAACCATGTTTATCTAAACCACATTTGTTAATTTTGTTGATTCATATTTCTCTTACTCCTCTATCTGTATTTGCGTTTGTACTAATTTTTTTTTTTAACTCAAACATTATTGAATTCATATGTTTGTGATTCTGTGACTCTGTGTGTATACAACCAATTCTTTATTGAAAGATCTAACTGGGTTTTATAAAGGTTCTTAAAACTAGATAATTGGTTTAATTAAAGTACTTAATACAACTCTGGTTCTTGAATGATATATATAGTGGTTATCTTTCATTTGATCTTGTGATTAGACTTAAGTTCTCTGCATATTTCATTCTGATTTTTACTTTCAATTGGTTGCTGTCATTAAATTGTGTATATTGCAGAACCTTGAATAGCCACTATAGTTGTGCTCGTTGCTTTTTATGTTAGTACACAATTTATCATTTGATTTGCTTTAATGCTTAAGTTGAATCTCAAGTTGCACATTTTGGTTATTTGTATTCTATTCAGCTAATTTCTATCACTGTGTTTTGGTTGTCTTGTGCCTGTTTTATATCATTGTATTGAAAATTTGATTTTTTTTAATTTTATCAAAAAATAAATCAGTTTATTTATGTCTGAATCGATTTATTTTATGTGTTACACCTTGTACCATTGATCTTGGAGATTCGTGAAAGTTTTCATTTAACTTAAAACTTTTTTCTTGCTTTCTAAAAATAAAAAATTTGTAAAATTTAATTCATCTTCTTCTCTTGAACTCAACTTAAACATATTTTCATATGATATAATAACTTGTTAAAAAATATAAATATATATTAGTTAAGTGATTTAATTTAGTGAAAAAAATTGCATCTAACATAACCCATGTGTTAGAAGAATTAAACTTAAAATAAGATTTTGACTATTTTCTTCTCATTGTTAAGAAGAAACATTTAGCTTCATCAAACAAAAACTATTGAAATGCGTTTGTAAAAGTGCATAAAGTGTTGACTGGCAAAAAAAAAAAAAAAAAATTATCGTAAGATTTTCAGTCTAAATGAATAAAAAAATATCTAAACGAACGATTTTGAGAAGCTGATAAAGTGTGACATAACATATTTGATGAAAGTATTTTAGTTTGTGTGTTTCACAGACCAAATCATATTCTTTATCGTTCCAAAACAAATGATAATTTTTGAAAGGTTTTTAACTTTAATTAAATCATAATTCAACTTTGATTATTTTAACAAAAGATAAAAATAAAAAAGGCAAACCTCGAATTGTATTTAAAGTTAATGTCTTAGATTTAGAGTTAATTACGAACTATCAAATATGCATGGGTATGTCTTACGAAGGTTGTTTACACCTTGTTTTTACAATATTTTTACACTCATCAAAATTTTTACAATATTTTTACACTTATCAAAATATCCTGACTTATAAGTGTAACTTTTTTTAATATAAAAATATTATACAGTTATTTATTTGATTTAATTAAAATTATTTAATTGAGTTTATATAATAAAATAATTTTTTATAAAATAAAATAAACATAGAAAAAAGCAAAAATACGAACAATGAGTTCAACTTGATCTTTAAAAGTCTAAGCATATGTGACTTACGAGTGTATAAATAAGAGTTGAGTATTATCCTATTTCATGTTCAGTTTCTTTCACTTGGAATTAACTAATGGAGAGATGACATGTGAGAAATTTGAAGACAGAGCATTTGATTAATGATTCCATTGGGTAAGGATAACGATTTGGATTAGTGAATTAAGCCGAGAATATTTCATATATGGATGCTTATAAGAACTATCGGTAAACCAGTTTCATTAGGTTCTTTTAACACGTAATTTAAGGGTTATAAGTACCTTAATCATTAATGAGTTTTTATTACGTGTCACTCGAGTGCTATGATGATTTTTTATTAGATGTACTCAATTATTGAATTGTGTTCTTTTGATTCGGAAGAAGTTGCTCGAAAAGGCATAATTAAGGTTGTGGGCAATTTATTAGGAGATTTGAAATCAATTTTTTTTTAAATTCTATTATTTATTATATTTATTATTATTTTAGTATTTTTTACATTTTTTTCTATTTCATTTATATATATATATATACATATATATATATATATATATATATATATATATATATATTTTTCAAAAATTCTAAAAATTTTTGTAATATTTCATTATATGGATTAGAAATTTATCAAAAATTTTTGGAAAATTCTGTATTTTTTTTTAAATTGAAATTTTAAGTGAGTTGTAAGTTACAACCGACGTAATAAAGAACTTTTTACGTCCGTTGAAACTTACAACCGACGAAGTATCCATCTCTTATGTTGGGAATTCAGTTGTTTTAGTTGGTTATATGACGTCGGTTTCTATTTTCGACAAACGTAGTGATGTACATATTACGTCAGTTTCATAACCGACGTTACATGTCTAATAATTTCTACGTCGCCTTTATCTATGTCAGTTCCAGAACCAACATAAAATGTCTTTCAGAACCGATATAGAAGGCTGTTTTTCTTCTAATGTTAAAAAAATGTGAAGAATTAATACGATAATAATTGATCTAATTTGTGTTCATTAGGTTTTTTAACAAGACAAAAATTAACTTTATACGAATAATATAACTTTTGGTATTGTATTTAGATCTACACACATAATAGAACTAATAATAATTGAGATAACACTCACAACTTAAAAAATGTGTTAAAAGAAAAGTTCATGAGCCCTCTACTTTTTATTAAGTACTGTCAATTACAGGCTTCGTTTAAAAGACGAGAAATTGTGAAAAATAGCATATCTTGTAGCATGTAATTGCTTTGTTCGATAAATAATACCACATGTTGTAGTTTTCACTTTATCTAATAAGTAAAATTTTTAATAAACGATAAATGCATGCATACAATCTCTAATCTTATGTTGCATTTAATGAAAATATTCTTGAAGTTTATTTCTGTGTTGTAGGGAATGTTTAGATGATTTGCAAAGCACTACTCTACATTAAGATTGCATGGCATATGAACTAAAATTATTTTATTTCAACAACCATCCTAAAAAAATCTTATGTAAACTATAGTTCAATCATTTGCCTTGTATGATAATTGTTTTTACTTTATTTTAAAAAGCTCTTAGACATAATGTTGATAAGTATTGTCAACTATCGAGACGTTGCTTGAAGAGAAGATTAACATCTAATGTTGCATGGAGCGCTTTTAATGCACCTATACATCCATACTCGTCAAACGAAGGAAGATAAAACTATTTGAGTTCAAAAGCTCTCAAAAGTCAAAAAAGAGACTTGCAATGATTCTATCTTCCAAACTCTATATAAAACTATCCTTTGAAAAAGAAGATAAAGAAGTGAACAATTGTTAAGTGTCAAGACGTTATCAAAATCTTTTTGTGACCTTAAAAGCTTTGCAGAGAACACTATTGTGTTTATATAACAAACTAAAAGAAAGTTCACATATTTGTGTATGTTGTAAGACGCTAAAACTCTCGAGTGTGAAAACTCGTGTGATCTTTGTGATCACATTCTTATACAAACCTAGTTCATTTAGCCAAGGATAGTTGTTTTCCAAAAAAATACTCTGTGTCTTAGTCATGAATGGTTGTTGTCCAAAGAATATTCTGATTTAGCCAACAGTGGTTGTGGTCCAAACCATACTCAATGGGTTAGCCAGGAGTAGTTGAGGAAACAACACTCGATTTTTAGTCAAGATTAGTTATGTTCCAAATAATACTCAGATTTTTTTAGTTAAAAGTGGTTGCGAGTTCAAATAATACTTGAGTTTTAGCAAGGAGTGGTTATGCTTTAAATAATACTCAACTTATAACTTGTAACAATAGTTTGCATAGTTAAAATCAAGTAGTTGATTAAGAACGAGAGATTATTTTTACTATCAAACAAACTATTAAATTGTTGAATCATTAGATGGTCTATAAATCCCTTAAGATGATTTAATCATCTAACTCAATTTTGATGATAACAAAAACTCTAAATACATATTTGTATTTGATAATATATGTACATGTTACAGTAATATTGATGTGTCTCTAAGTATGAGGAATATATGCAATAAAATCTAAATAGATCCAAATAAGCTTTTATTCATGTTATTTTATTAGATTAACTTTGATTAAAATTAAAACGAAAAACAATTTTGTTCAAATTGAAATAAAAAAACATTGAAGGTTTAAAATTAGTATAAAACTAATTTTGTATAGTAGTTTCGTCGAGAAGTTTGTAGGATGACGTCATTTGTCTCCAAAATGACGTCATGCGGTTTTGTTGATAAATATGTAAAATGATGTCATTCGGCTCTCAAAATGATGTTATTCAAATTTGGGTAAAAAGTATGTAAGATGATGTTATTGGATAGAATGTGGCTTTGATAATGTCATACAATTGACATATGATATCATACTCCTTTGATCCTACAACGGGCGTTAAAATATTCTTATAAGACCAAATTTACCTACTTGATCATCACAACTCTCATCTTTTCCTTCTTTCTGTCTATTTTAATTTTTTCCGTCGATCTGATTTGTTTAAATACCTGATATTATACTTTGACACTTAAGTGAATTGAAAGAAATAATGTTTAATAATTTTTCAAAATAATTATTACCTTTTACTTTATAACAAACACATGCTTATATTACTTGAATTTGACTGTTGTCTATACATGGAGAATTAACCTAAACCTAAGTACCAATCATGATCCCAAAATAATTATGATTAGTAAAATGACTAAACAATTATCCTTAAAAACTAATTGACTGAATGAATTTGTATCTAAGAAATTGAGATATCTACACGTGTTTTCATTATTTCGACGTAGTGACATCATACTCGGTGCTCCTATATCGGCTCTTCAAAAAATACACAAACCCTCCTTTATTAATCTATAATATTTTTCATTTAAAACTATATGCACCAATATGCTAGCAAAATAATCGTATGTCCTATTTTTCGTAGTCAAATGGGGAGCAATTAGAGTATCTACTAATACCACATTATCAATTGAAACAAAATTTACACCCATATTCATTAGGCAAACTAAGAACACTCATATTTGAGCATGAACTAACATTTGTTTATAAGAATTTGTAGTTTTAAATTCTAAGGACATGTTGCCAATACAATGTACAGATCATTCACAGCCTCAAAAGCAAATTAAAAAAAAAAAAATTCTTCCTAAAAGAATAGAAGCTTGAAAACAAAATTCAAGTTTGTTTTTTAAACACAAGAATATTTCAACGTATTTCCTCCTTGATAAAATCAATGACCATGTAAATGTCTTTTGCAATCTTTCAAACCTGCAACGTATCCATTCTTTGGATTTTTATTGCAACGACATCACCTTTTAAGAGAAAGCTTCAAAATAATATTAGAACCTATATATTATTTTTTCAAAATTATCACTAAATAATTTCCACGTTACGTAAGTGAGCATCCAATCGATATCGTTTAAGAAAGAATCCCCTTTCTAAAATTATATTCAATAAACTAAAAATAAATATTTTTTAAAAGAATAATTTCAATAGACCAAAACAGTTGAATCGCGACATGGTTACTTTGGAAGGACTCTCGTTTAAGAAGGGAAGGAAAAAAAAAAAACATGGAACGTGTTAATAATGCATCGTGGGTGTTTTTGTTATTTCCTTAAAAATCATAATCATTTAAAGTAGGTATTTTTGTTTTTACGTAAATCAGACAGTCTATACTCTTAAAAGAAAATTCAATCGAGATCTTAAAAGTATATAAAAAATATAACAAAAAATAAATAGGAATATATAAAATATAAATTCTGAAAATAAATGATCCTTTAATAATATTGTTAGTGATGCTAATATGACATATTAAGTGTCATATACTATTAACGTATTGTATACATAAATTAAGGACCACATTAAATAATTTAAAGCATTCAAAAAACTGATCATTAACATTTCTTCTTTCCCAACTTGTGTTTTTTCATAGTTTATTCCTTTTTACCATTTCTTCTTCCCAGAGAATGTCTACTTCAGTAAAGGAAAAAAAGGAGAAAGTGAAAATATATGTACTGATTTTTTTCTTAAATATATTGTAATATAGCAACAAAAAGACTAGAATGATGACTACATATTACGTGTGGTTTCATGGACATTCCATATTACATTGGTGGTTAATATTGAAGTATCCAAAGTAGAATTGGAGCATATTCAAAGTAGTTGGTATTTAAATGTCATGCATTAAATATGATGATATCTGAGGATTTTTTTTTTTTTTTTTTACCTAAATGAATTTTTACCCTCCGAAAGAATATGAGAAAATCTCCAATAGGATAGATGTTACCATATTAGTCACTTTGTGTCATTGGTTAGGGATTGGGGTTGTATAATCTTATGGGCAGTGTTCAGGAAAACTCTGATGAAACAGATTCGGATTAATTTTAATCATGAGTGGATCTGCCCTATTCATGAGTTTGTATCCAAATTTACGACTTGCTATCATACACTAATAAAGTAGAGTGGTTCGAACAAAGTCCAAGTACACTAATTAAGCTAGACCTCCTAGATTGTGGTTCCTGGAAAATTAGATGGTAGCCAAGTAATCTCCTATTAAACTGGACCACTTATGTTGCGCCTCGTGATAACTAGGGAATCAACAAATGCCTTGGCAGCCAAGCATATTGAAAGCACTAATCCACTAATGGAAAAGGAGAGGAAGTGTATATTATCCCAACTTACATTCTTAATGTTTTTGTGGGACTCTCCATGTTTGAACCTAAATATTTTGGTGTCTAAATATTTTGGTATCCAGGTAAAACTATTTCTATTTCATAATATAAAATAGATAAATATGAAGTTTTTGTACCAAATTACTGTAATTTTATCTTTTATTTATTATAAAAATTATGCATTTGGTAAATCATGTTTTACTATAAGGACTTCATACAATAGAAATCGTGTTTCAATTCCATGACTTTTGGTTAAAAAAATTATTCAACTAAAATCGTGTTTTAACAGCACGATCAATGTTGAATGGAATCATTAATCCACTAATGAAGAAAGGGAGTGAACCTATACTTGTACTTAGTGGGAAAGTGGATATATTACCCCAACTTATACTCTGAATGTTCTTGTGGAACTCCCCATGTTTCAACCTAAATATTTTGGTGTCCATTATCAAATAGGCAAAACCATTTCTATTTCATGATATAAAATAGACAAATATGAAGCTTTTGTACCAAATTACTGTAATTTTATCTTTTATTTATTATAACAGGAAAAATTATAAAAATTATATATTTGGTAAATCGTGTTTTACTATAAGGACTTCATACAATAGAAATTGTATTTCAATTCTATGACTTTTGGTTAAAACAATTATTCAATTAAAATTGTGTTCTAACACCACCGTCAATGTTAAATGGAATCAATAATAACTCGTACATCCTGAACATAATTTTAATTATCAGTAAATTGTCAGTGCAAATAACAACTTGTGATGAGCTAAAATCGTACATACATAATACAACTTTAATGTAAAATTTATACAATTGAAGTTATGCATTGGAGTGACAACTTCAGTTGTATAAGTTTTATACTGAAATTGTGCACTGTTTGTATGACTTCAGGACTTCAGATCAATTAGTTTTTTTTACTCTTATTTAAATGTTGATTAGTTAAAAGAATTAATATAAAAAAATATAAGACAAAATAAAGTAAAACTAAAAAGCATGATATAATTTGATTTTGTTGTTAAATATTTAACAATTTTTTTAAGAAATAATTATTTAATTCATTTAACAAATAATAAAATAGTTGTTTTTATTGAAAAATGAATAAAAATTAAAATTTGTGTTAAAATTATTTAACAAATGATAGAAATAATACTTTGTAATTTTTTAAAAGTGTAATAATTTTTTTGATAAATTTTATAATATGTATTAAATTATTATTTATAATTATTTAAGTAATTTTATTAATATATGTGTAGAAATTTGTAAAATTTGTTACTTTTAGAGATTAATTAATAATAAAATTTTATTTTATTGATGATAATATGTGTTAAGGTTGAGTTTGTGTATGTGTAATTTGGTTTTATATTAATGTGTTGTATGTGTATTTATTTAGATGTGTGAAAAAAGTTAGAGTAAATAAAACAACATGAAAGTATTATATTAAGTAAAACAACCGAACATGAAAAGTAAATTTGGACAATAATCTAATTGTTATTATATAATGAGAAACAAACTAGTTATGAGATAGTGTCACACGATGGTCTTCTTCGTTGTCTTTGTGGGTTTTGTGGGTCTTTTTGGTAGATGTATTAGGAGGCAACAAATATTGTCATCATTTTCTTCCCCTTAGTTGTCCTCAATTGTAAAATCGAAGCCTATGAAGGCATTGTGGATTGATAACCATGCAGAGATGAAATTAGATGAAATGTGAGGGGTGGTATCGTTGTTGAAGTTCCAAATTTATGTGATGGACTTGAAAAATTTTTTTGGGATGGAAAAGTGATATAAGTGGATGGAACTTCTTGGTACGAAAACTGACTTGCTTAAGATGTGATAAAAAAATATCACAGGGTTCGCTCACTAGAGAAAGTAACATCTTTCAACATGTACATGGTTTAATCTCTCTTTTCTAATTTGTTAATGAACATAAAAATGTTCTAACAAAGGTTTTAAGGCATAAAAATATTTTAGCAACGATTAGGAACTTTTGCAAATAGAATTCATTGCTATTCTTAAAAGATAACTTTAGATAGGTGTAGAAGAAAAGAGTCATTATAGATGGCCATTAACCAACTTCAACTATATTGAATGTCTTCCTTCCCTATGAGCAGCTTGAACATAGAGGGTGCATTAAATGCGCTCCATGAATGCATTAAATTTTCTTGTCCTCTAGAAGCAACATCTAAATAACTAGTAGAACTTATCTGCCTTAGTCAGAGAGTCATTACTAAAAATTTTGTAAAGCGTTGATTCGTACAAGGCAGATAGCCTTTTGCATAATTGACAAAGCAAGTGTCAAGAATTTATTGAAACAAAATAGCTTAAGCTCATTCACCAAGAGATTGTTGATGTAACATATGCTTTTATGAATATTCTTGGAAGACGAAGGAAGCAAATATTCTCCCAACGTAGAATAAGCATAAAGATATTTTCATGAAGTAGAGCATTAGCTTAAGATTGTGTGTATCATTTGAGCACAACAATGCTTATTAGACATAAATAGAGACTACACAGTGTTGTATTATTTGATAGACGAAACACTTACATATTACATAATTTGTTGTGAACAAAAACCTTTCGTCTTACATGTGAAGTTTGATCTTATTTTATACTTTGTGATTTATTAATACTTAAACAAAACAAGGGTTGTTGGATTTTTCTCTAACAATACACTTGGTAAAGTAATCACCACCCTATCTTACCCATACTCCATTTACTTTTTCCATATTCACTATCTTCCACTGTATTTTTTGCATTCCATTTTTTACATATTATTTTGTTGTGAAACTTCCATCCCTTACACTCTTCCACCTTCTAAGCTTGGTAAGAACCACCAAAAATCAAAAGAAGCAAGTCAACCACACCCCTGTGTTTGTCTAGGAAAACCAAGAAACATCACCTACCTTTCTCCTAAGAATACCTTTCGTCCTTTTAAGTTTTCTGCCACTAATTTTCATCCTAATTTTGCCAAAACCATCTTAAAACCTTCCTCTATTAATCTACTAATCCGCAACATAACTTAGTCAACAGTCATCCCAAAAGACCTAAAAAATGAACCAAGAATGGCATCATCACTAAACACCTAGTTTCTACAACCTTACTTAGTGTTATTTCAATATCTCACCAAGAAATGTATCCTTCCACCTCTAGTCATCCCAAAGAAGATTTAAGAAGCATACATATTCTCTTAATATTTTCCTTTCTAGGAACTAACTCTAACTCTTCTTTTTTTTCCCTTATTTTTACTCCTTTATTTTTCAATTTTCTCTCAATTTTATTCCATCTCTCACTTGATGAGGTGAAAGAGGGGTTAGAGTTATCTTTTTTCTTTGTGTTGAAAAGTTACTCTAGGTG
>Ga0209700_103171_pt1 | contig 31974 bp, 13 predicted proteins | sample SiratroredBW_FD_187528 | JGI IMG/M metagenome (GOLD analysis project Ga0209700, IMG submission 187528) | Root nodule microbial communities of legume samples collected from California, USA - Siratro red BW (SPAdes) (version 2) | ecosystem: Host-associated > Plants > Roots > Nodule | place: USA...
AAAATAAAAAAAAAAAAAAAAAAAAAAAAAAAAAAAAAAAAAAAAAAAAAAAAAAAAAAAAAAACAAAAAGAACGAAAAATGAATAGTCGATAGCAGTATAATAAGAAACAAAGAAAAAGAAAAACTCGAAAACCTTAGCTTTATTTCTTTGAAACCATTTTGTAAACAAAAATCTAAAAGAGAAACTAAAATACTGAAATTTAAATCCTAATAATTGCACTATTGTTATCTTGAGATCCTCATAATCAATTTATAACCAAACAAGATTAATTGTTCCCAAAAGAAAGAGAGTTACACGTGACCAGTTTAATGTCATGCGCAATTACAAAATTACCCTCTGACTTCTAAAAAAAAATTACTTTGACGAAAATGCCCGTATAAAAATTTCTAAAGGCTACATCGTATACATTTTTCTTTATTCTTCTCAGTACTCAAATCTCCCAAATAATGTTTTTATTGTCCAGTTCTTCATCAAAGCTTTCCCTTGTTTAACCATATGAAACCAGAGTTTAATTTCAGAAAATCTTATCAAAACAATGAATTAAATGATCACCAACTAAAATCTATATAAAAATACTCTATTAACATATTTACACTAAAATACTTATTTCTTACTAAAAATACAAATCTCTATTAAAATTACAGAATAAATATAAAAGAAAGGGTTAAAAAACACAATTAGCGTAAAAAATATGAACAAGATAGTGCTATCACTACGCTAGATGCAATTTTGAAGAAGAAAAATAAAAAGAAAGTTAGAGAGACCATTATACATACTTTTCTTAAACCCAAAGGATATGAACTCAATTTAGGTCTATCTCATATGCTTCTTATTATCTTCCGAACTAAAATGCAAATGTGTGTGTGTTTTTTTTTAATATGCATGGACTTGTGTTATTATCTTAGTTATTTTGGATGTAATTAGATATGATTGTATTTTATAGATTTATTTTATTTGTTAGTTGAACTCTGGTTGTATTTCCAAAGTTTAATTTTATTGTAATTTTAACTATGATGTCATATTTTGGTAAAAAATACTCAAAAATCAGCTCTTATTTATTACAATTTTAAACGCATTTATTTTAATAATTCATAATTTATTGTAATTAATATTTTTAATTTAGGCTCTCATGTAAAGTTTATAATAACAACAAAGTTATTACCAGTCAAATCCCATTCCCTAATAACAATAATGGACAATTTTATTTTTTTTATCAAAATGAATAAAATCTTGCCTCCTTTCAAGGGTTAAAATCCTATTAATGTGAAACAACTTGTATTAATTCTCACATGCACTTAAAATAATTAAATTGGTATTCTCAAATAATTAATTAACTATGTGTATTAATTATCACACATTCATTCATGCATTAGTTTGGTCTACTGAAATAGTGTCAGGTTGTTTTAACTTTATTTTTTTTTATTAAAATCGTGTCACATTGGTATGATTTCTTTTTTTCTCTTGTACTCACTGAAATTGTGTTTTGTATTCTTGTCATACAACTTCTTTACATGAAATTATATCACCGTAACACGATTTATCATTTTTTTAAAATAAAAAAGTTATCTATTATAATAAATATAAAAAGAAATTGCATAAAAGTAGTAATTTTCCCCTTACTAATATTAACAAGGAGTGATAGAAATATAAATGTATTAATTACAAATTATATAAACATGCTACTTGGAAGTTCCTTTGAGAGATTTAAATACCAATAACAATATTTTTAAGAATAAAATAATAATTTTACTCATTTTTATTTTTGTGACAGTTTCAATTTAAATATAAGACTTACCAAAATAAATTATATCATTATAATATTAAATTGACAAAGTGAACATAACTTAGCAAAGTTACTTTCTTGTTAAGGGAACACAACTTTGAAAACTTGAATTTTACCAAAATCCTTTCCATGGCTAATTAAACAACATTTATATACTCTAGGGACACAAATGTTAGTTTACTAAAAAAACATTTTCAATTACAATAATAGAAGGGATTAAAAGTAAATGTGGGTTTATCTACTAGGCAGTAGTTTCTTATTTCATTTTTTTTTTTCATGAAACAACATGTGGTTTTAAATATTTTAATAACAAAATTTTGTTGACTTGTGCTCTCCTACATAATTCTTCTTCTCCGTTATGTCACTTTTTTCCACAAGTTTTTATTTTTTCATAAGAGTAAAAGTTATTTTTCAATGATATTAAAATAAAATATTTAAACAAAACTAAGTACATCAATTTCAATAGCTTGAATAATAATGTTAATAATTTTAACTCACAAGATATATGGTTCCCGGGGAAGGCTACTTTCTTAAAACTAAATTTATGGAAGTTATAACCCTCATAGAGCTAAAATGGGTACAGTTGGAGTACTTCAATATCTACATGGGAGATGGTTATCTAAAACCATGGGTTCTGCTAATCACATTCTCGCATAAATGGAAGGTTAAATATTTTGTTTCTCTCTTGGTCTATAGAATTTTCTTTTTCTTCATACATATTCAAATATTAGTAAAGTCTTGTTAGTGTGTAAAACAATTATTCGATTTTTTTATTAAACAACAAATCATCATAGTTAGAATTTGTCTTTTTTAGTCTTTCTTGTTCATTACAAGTATAGATTATAACTTCTTTTAGCTATAATGTGTTGTTTATAAGTATTCTTAAATTTTACATCAATTATAAATAAAATCAATTTTTAATATATAATTAGATAAGAATTTAATCTTATTAAATTATTTTTGTGAAAATGCGTTAGTTTTAAATTCATTTATTAATATTATAATAAAATCATCACAAGTTTATCTCAATGAAAATTTAAATCTATTATATCATCTATTAGAGATAAAAATTAATTTATAATATATAAACGAGTTAATCTTCATCTTATTAATACTGTTTCGTAAACATGAATTATACTCTAAAATATAAATTAATGATACTTCATAAGAAAAAGTATTATCAAAGATTAAATTTGGAAAAGTGTATAAAGTTTCTATATCAAACGCACTTTCCAAAAAGAAGATATCTAAAAGTCTATTGCGTCAAATCTACCTATAATCTCCTACAACATTAATGTGATAAAAGTTGGAAAAAAAAATGAACAGCACACTGTGACTGATAAATAGCATAGCTTATCAGAAGAAAAAAAAAAGAAATTAAATTAACAAGACTGAGAATATAAAGAAAAACAAAAGATTGAATGATTATTAGCAACTTCAATAAAAACATTTAATGTATGACTATTTCCTATTATTCATTTTATTGAACAAGAAAAAGAATAAAAAATAAAGAAGCCAAGATATAACGACTATTTTTAAGAAGTATCTATGAGATAAGTTTTTAGAGTTAAGAATACATGTGTTGTATGAGTATGAGGAAGTTGCTAACAATATTTGATTAGTTATAATGAATTAGTCCTAAGTAGAGAAAAATCAGTAAAAAAATATTGCAATTTGTACTTATTCTCTTTTCAATATTGTTACTGTATAACTTATCACGTGCAAAGATTTTTCTTGAGTTTAACTATTTCCTTTTTTATGTTTTCAGTTTTTATTATTGCACTTATATTGTTTACATAAGATTATATGTAATTTATATACGTAATTTGATTTGAATTGTCCAACACAATTTATGTCATAAACATAAATGATATCTCAACTTTTTTATGGTTTAATGTATTTTTTATTTATAACATGCATTATATATATATATATATATATATATTTATCAATAAGAGATGAAAGAAGATTCAATCACAGTATATATCATTCATGGACACACATTCATAAGAAGTTGTTATTCTTCCTTCTATGAGAGAGAAACATTATACCACTTAATTCTTTATATTTGCCCTTGAAATAAACGAATCTTTTATTTGTCTCTTTATATATTCTATTATAATTACAAATTAAATTTAAATTTGACGTATTACAAAATATATTTTGGTATAAATGTTGATAGTAACAGCAAACATTTATGTATGGATAAATTTTTTATATACTAGGCCGTTTTATATCTTTAATTAAAATTCAATTTGGACTTTTTTAAATAGGAAATCACATCTAATTTTTTTATTTGAATATAGAACTGAAAAACTAAAAAAATGTTATAGTAGTCTATATTTTCTTAAAAAAAAAAAAACTATATAAAAATCATCCTCTACTAAAAGTATGACGTAATATAAATTCTAAATCATTATTAACAATTTATGTAATTATTGGTATTAAACATTTTTTTAAAAATTAAACTTGTTCATATTTAATCTAAGAATAGTCTTTGCTAGAGAATAAATTGAATGGACTTATCAGTCTACATATTAAAAATAAAATATTACAAATTTTTAATTATAAGACTTAAATAAAAGATTCTGTAATTAAATGAATTTAGTTATATAATTTCTAGACATTGCCCTCACATAAAGACATTTCTTCGGACAAATTTCATTTGTTCTCTCTTTCCTCAAAACATTCAACACAGACACCACGTATTAAAAGAAGAGGGTATTTTGTTAGTTATCTCTTATAAATTTGTTTTTGTGTCAAATGATAATCACCAGCAACAAAAGGGATAATTATCAGCTTTACTTGAAACCATTGATCTAATAGATGTTACTTTACGTACATGCATTGAAACAATAATTGTAGTATCTTATTTTCAGATTTTATTTGAACGCACATGGCACTAGATTACTGACACAAATGCTCTTTATTTATCAAGGATTAACTTTTTTTTCCTTCTTTTTTAAACCATTTGCACAAGAGTAAATATACTTTAATACTCCCGTAGAAAAATTACACCTATCTCACCTCTACTTTTTATAATAAAATATAATATTTTAATAAAATAATATTATTTTTCAATATTAAATGAACATAAAATACTGTTGACAGTGTTAATGTATTATTATTCTTTAAACAATTAGTTCTTAACTGTTTTATAGGTTGATGTGTCAATTTTCAAATTTACAAATTTTTCTCAGTGATGACAAGACGCCATATGTATCTCATACTACCTTATAACTCAACAATACAATACTTAAATTTGGAAGAAAAATTTATATTTAATCAATAATTAGAAGTTAACCAAACAATACACGAAGTTAACCGAATAAACGCTAAGAAAAATATATTGCATGATATAATATATACTAAAGTTAAATTAAAAACACATAATTTATATCACAGTACAGTTAAAAAGAATACTATAACAAAGCAAATATATCAAAACAAAGTAACACTCTCCATTTTAAAAGTGAAAATGTAAAATGGAATTAGAAAATAAAAATGCAACTAAACATCCTTTAGGATAGTTATTTAATTTTCTTTTTGTTTATGTATTTTATTTTATTATTTTTTATTCTGAATAAAGTAATGTAGTTATTTTATTTATGGACGTTGCTTATAAACTCTTATATATATGAAGTTTATTTTTTTTATTGAAAATCCTTCATCGATTTGAAATAATATTAACATATAATATAAATATATATGTAAATAATCCTAATATTGAATAAACTTAAATTTCACCTTCCTAGTATCTTCATTTGCCTCACTAATATATGTACCCTAGGCTTAAAATTGGTTCCTCTACTTTGTGTCCCTTCTGAAAAAAGTGGCATTTACTTTGCAAACAAGATGCTTACAAAGTAGCATTTGAACTTTCTATTTCATTCCATTCCATTCCAAACACTTTATCATCTTGATTCTGGATCTTGAATATTATATTCATATAGATATCGTGACAAATAACAATTCTCAGTCTTGTTTTGTTTTTTTCCAAAATCGAAAAAGGTTTCTTAATTTTGCCCAAAGCAACGAAGTCAAAATTTGTTTCTACACGAATGGAAGCAGAGCAAGTTTATATTGTAATGATGCTTATATGTGATGGAGCATAACACCCCGGAAAAAAAACCCTTCTATAATTTTTATTTACAATTTATTTTTCAAAACTTAAAAATTAGTTGATTCGTATATTTATTAGAGCTTATCAATTTGATTACATACCCGCAAATTTCTTAAATTGGTGTAATTTTTTTTGAGATATGGGTAAATCGTGTATAGGGTAAATCGTGCATAAAAGACATGATATCATTATAAAGAAATTGTGGCCTTATTCCATGATTTTAATATAAAATTAAATGAAATAGTAAAAGAGGACACGATCTTAATTTACTAGATGAAATTATGAGAATACTGTAGGATTTTTAATAGGGTTAATATTCTCCACCCATTCCTCTTCTGTTTTGGTTGAAAGGTGTGATATATTGCTAATGTGTAACTAAAATAAATGTAAAAAATTTAATTTAATTTGAATAGAAGAGTGATTACTGTGAAAAAAAGTAACATGTTATGAATTTAGTTATTAATATATGAAATAGATTTAGTTAGTAATAAATATAATTTAAAAACTAACAATAAATTTATTTAAAAAATTATATAATATTTTCAAAATTTTCATTCTAAATTTATGGCTAAATCTTAATTTTATTTTAAATTATTTTTATATTAGTAACTAAATTCAAATATCAAACTTAAACGTAATTTTGCTAAATATATTTTATTACTAAATATTAATTTAATTTAATTTTTCTTTTCAAAATCAAACTTACTTTTAATTTAGTTCAATATATAAATCTCATACTAATATCATTTTTTATTTTAATTTAAACAATTACCCCTCAACCATATTATTGTTTAATTTCAAATTAACTTCACATTTGTTTCAATTTAATTTCAATTATTTTTATCAATAATTAAAACTACTTTTGTAACTGTGCATTTATTTTAGTTGCACATTAGCAATACATCACACTTGTCAAATAAAACAGAAGAGGAATAGGTGGAGAATATCAACCCTATTAAAAATCGTACAATATTCTCACTATATTAATTAATTTATTAATTGAAATATTAGATGCACAATTTCATCTAATAAATTAAGATCGTGTCCTCTTTTACTATTTCATTTAATTTTATATTAAAATCATGGAATAAGGCCACCATTTCTTTACAATGATATCATGTCTCTTATGCACGATTTACCTTTATACACGATTTAATCTTATAATAGGGCCACGATTTCTTTATAATGATATTGTGTGTGTTTCCTATGCACGATTTATCTATATCTGAAAATAAATAAAAAATGCACTATTTCAGGAATTTAAAAAAAAAATTACACCAATTTGAAAAATTTGCCGATTACGTACACTTTGAATGTGAAAACTTGAATGGAGTGTTAGAAAGTGAGTTTAAAAGATCATGTAAAAATCAAAACCTTGTCTAGATAAAGAATGAAGGATTATGAGTGAATGGTGATGATGAAAAAATTGAAAACTGAAAAGATAAAACGTGTTTCAATTATAAAGCAAATAACTTCCATCTTAAATGATAGTAGATAAATGAGAAATTGTTGAGAAAAATTGATCCATAGGAACCTATTTGAGTTTTTAACTTGGGAAAGAAGAATACTAGCAACCCATGGTGTGTTATAGACAGGTCAATCGAGGAAATGGATTCTTAACTTTGTTAATTTTAACAAGACAAAATAATTTTGACTCGCTATGGCAATATAAAGAATTATGTTGATTTTTATAAGATAAAGTATTCAATTAAAAAAAATAAACATTATTCTTTAGCTGGTCAGTTTTATAAAAGAACTAAGAAAAGTAAAACTAAAAATATAATTTAGTTTCTTTTATATAATATATATTCGCTTTGATGATTATGTCCCTTAATGTATAAAATAGTGTCATTTAATCACAAATAACTTTTGAGATATTTGTTTTTAAAAATTAAGAAAATTTTTAAACTTATCATACATAACATTTATGTCAAAGCGGAAAACTATTTTATATTTAATGCATAACTGGTTTTAGATATTTTTTGCAAAATTAATACTATTTGTTGAAAAATAATTCATATAATAAAAGGATAAAATAAATTTATATTTTTTTTCTAATGACGAATTATTATTTATAATTAGTTTATAGATTTTTAATAACCGTTAAAACTTGTGTTTGAAATAGAAAACAAACACGGTAAATGACAAAAACCATTAAGTTTATGTTATGTTTACTTAAGGTACTGTAGATGAAGATGAATTTACACAAATCATTCACGTTTAGTTTAACTGTTATTTAACTGTTATGTGACTATAGATAAGAAAAGATTTATGCGATTAAATAAAAATATCATCTTTGCTCCAAAAAGGAATATGCAATGAAAATCATGTTATCTTTAATTTAATTATAAAATTATCTTTAATATCATAATATTAATAAAATAATGATAAAATGAAATTTTAATACGTAAAGATAATATAAATAATTATCATAAATTAATCAATTATAATAATTAATAATATTATATGTTAATCAATTAACATAATTGATATTAATATATTCATCCATTGATATAATAATTATTATAATCAATTATATAGCATAATTGATTATCGATTATGATATAAATTTATAACACTGTCATTTGATTATGATATGAAGTTATAACACTATTGATTAAATCGATTATGTTATAACATCGATTACATTAATTGATTATATTATAAATCTTTATTATAATTATATATAATAATAATAATATAATAATAATAAATATATAATATAAATAATAACAATAAAAAACTCAAAAACAATAATATTTAAAATTAATTCATAAAAATAATGATAAAAAATATAAATAATAATTATAATAATAATATTTATAATAATAATTAAAACGAGTTTATAAAATAATAATATAATATAAAAATAAAAATAAAAAAAATAAAAAAAATTATAAATAAAAAAATAATTTAAATAATTATAATAAAAAATAAATAATTATATTTATTTTAAATTAATTTTAATCATAAAAGTGGAATTTTAATTTTATAATTTAATCAATAAAAAATTTAAATTATTAATTACATCCATCATATTACTTATAAATTCTTACAAATTCTACACTTAAATATCACAATATATATTTTAATTAAAAAATCTAAGTCCCTCTTTTAAATCTACTAAAATCTATATAAATTTAATCCTCAAGTCTATCCACTTATCAAATATTCAGCATTAAAGTAATTGTATCTAACTGAAATTATAGTTGAGGTGTTGGATGATGTAATGGTTTCCTTTGCTGAGAAAAGAAGAAAAGAAATCGATCTCATCCATCCCAAGAGGAAAATTATTGAAAGAACACGTGAGATACTATGTAATAATAATTCTTTAATTTGAAAAAACATTTCTGTCCACACCTCCAACTTGGTGCAATCCAACAAACACACACAAAGTTGCTTGATTCATCACTTTCTGCAACCTCTTCTTCTTCATTCCCATTTCCTTGCAAAAGGAACCACCCTACCATGAGCATCTACACCACCCTTTCCTTCGACCCTCTCTTCAGCTTCAATCACTGCGTCAACAGAGAAAGAGAACCCTCCATTCACACCTCCAAGCCAAAGCTATTCTCTCTCACTTCCTCCTCCACTCTCACCCTCTTCAACTCCTACAGCAACAACTACTGTAGCTATAACTATGCCTCTTGCAAACCCCACAGGTTCCACACTCCAAAGTTTGAGACTTTTGCTACAAACACTGATACCCTTGAGTCCCTTCAGTCTTCTGATGTCTTGTTCGACCAGAGTTTCCCCATCAAGCGAACTGAACTGGTCTCTCTTTTGTTTTCTCACTTGTTTTTCGAGTGGTGTTTGGTTTGTAGAGAGAGTTTGTGGAATACCCAGAAGAGAAATTGTCAATTTTTTTCTGAGGAAATAGTGGACAAGTTGAAGGGTGTTAGAGTTCTGTGTGGTACCATTTTTGTTCCAAGTGGAAAAGTTTGGATCAGCTTGATTGTTGTTGATATGTTATTTTTTTTTGGGATTGTCACGAATTCTTTTGTTTTCCCTTGTTTTCTGAGCAATCAAACAGAATGGTAATTCTGTTAAAGTATCAAATAGTTTCGTACTTGTATTTGCAAGGAAGAAAAGAGAACCTCCAGTACTTGAAAGGCCTTTTCCTTTTTCATTTGTCATTTAATAGACGTAGTGTGGTGTTTGGCATTGATGATATTTTTGTGTTGATTGATTGTAACGGAATCTGCAGGTGGAGGGAAAGATCTTTGTAAGATTGGATCATGGGAATGATTTGGGAAACTGGGAGCTTACAGTGGGTTGCAATCTAACAGGGAAATGGATTCTTCATTGGGGAGTTTCCCGTGTGGATGATGTTGGAAGGTACGGCATGTCAAATAAGGTGTTTGAATTAGCTTTCATTTTTATTTTGAGATATGGGGTGATTGTGCTTTGTATTTTGCATCATGGTAAGTACTAAATCTTAGTGCTAAGATTCTATGAAGATATATGATTATGGTGTAAGCTTAATTCTGCAGTGAATGGGATCAACCTCCTCGGGATATGATACCACCTGGATCTATTCCTATTAAGGTAGACCATGGCTTCATGTCCTCTCATGATCTCTCATATGGTCCTTGTTTATTATTGCCATGCAGAAGTTTGAGTGTAAAGTGAAAATTTCAGGACTATGCAATAGACACACCTATGCAGAAATCATCTTCGTCTTCTGAAGGAGATGCTTTACATGAAGTCAAGATCGATCTTAAACCCAACAATGATATTTCAGCGATTAATTTTGTTCTCAAGGTTTGTATTTTTTACAGCTAGCAGTTGGAGATGTTAGTTCATAATGTTGAATACGTTGTTGACATAAAGAACCTTTTGACAAAACTAGCCTACTCCCTTTCAGTACTTATTCCTTCTTTCCTATTTTGGTGCTCTTGTTGATGCATTGCAGGATGAGGAAACTGGTGCATGGTATCAACACAAAGGAAGAGATTTCAAGGTTCCTCTGGTTAATTACCTTAAGGACGATGCTAATATAATTGGACCTAAAAAGGGTTTTAGTTTGTGGCCAGGTATTTTGAAATAATATATATTGTGATATTTCTGCTTCCTAAGTTTATTCTATTTTGTCTCTTCTGAAATTGTTACCAGTTCATGGCTTTTGAAGTGCCAAATAAATCATAATTCTATGATACATTATTGCCCATAGTTCCAACTGGTTTCTGTTTGTGTAATGTTACCTTGAACTTCTAGAAATGAGGAAATTTTTCTTAAGGTGGTTATATATAATGAACAATAGAGTGAAAAACCATTAACGATATTGCAACAAAGGAAATAGAAAATGTTTGCCCTTTGGTAGGTTTTTCAATTTTGTATTCCACAATAATTTGTGGAAAATAAGAATATTTTTTTGTCTGAAGAATGAAACTTGGATAGATCCTAACGTCATCTTGTATTTAATCTTTGTGCTGACAAAATTGGCAATAATGAGGCAGTTATCTACTTAATGTTGAAATGATCATATTTTGATCTTATAATGTGTTGGGCACGCCTTTTCTCTTCCCATTTTAATTTTTTAATCCTTTTAGCTGTGTCTTTTCACAATTATTTTGGGGAGCTTGAACTGAGACACATTTCATGTCTTTTACTCTCCTAGGGGCCTTGGGGCAGATATCTAACATCCTCCTCAAGTCAGATGCAACACATGACAAAGTTGAAGATGGCAACACTGGATCCAAAAATACAAAAGTGGAAAATAGTCAACTAGAAGGTTTCTATGTAGAGCTTCCTGTTACCAAGGAAATTATTGTCGATAACTCTATCAGTGTCTCAATTAGGAAGTGCTCTGAAACGTCTAAGAATAATTTATATTTAGAAACAGACATACCTGGAGATATTCTCCTTCATTGGGGGGTTTGTAGGGATGATTTGAGGTGGTGGGAAATTCCATCTGCTCCTCATCCACCAGAAACAATAGCATTTAAGGACAGAGCTTTAAGAACTAAATTACAGGTAGAGTTCTGACTATTAGTCTTTATTTTTTTAATGTTTTAGTACTTTTTTAGGTTATGAAATATATTTGAATACTATTGCTCCAATGGTGATGCTGTTGTATTTTTTGACATATTCAAGGAAGATGTTAATTTGATAGGATTTTAAACCTGATTTTCCCATCATTTTAAAAAGTTTGTAGATAAATCTCATAATATAGTTGTTGGGTCTTTGGAGGGAAAACACCAGGGAGATTCGGCATTAATAAGCTTTAAGTGTCAATATTTCAAGGATTAATCTTGTGTTCTTGTCCTAACTCTAGTTATGTTGGATGTTTTCATAAGTCAAATCCATGTTCTATTTTTTTCTTTTTTTGAGTTGTCTTAACTTATAAGTAACTGTTTTAACTATGTGATCCAGTTAATCTTTAAAGTTTAATGTCTAAATAATTTCTCCAACCCAGTGCATTTTACCCTCTACCCCATTCTTGTATTTTACTGAAGTTCTTCTTCTAAATACCGATGCAAGTTTATATGTGATAATCCTTATATTCTAAAGTTTTATCAATTATTCCCTTTCCCCAATTTTTTTCTTCTTTCTCTTGGAAAACTTGGAAATTTCGTTTATGTCAGTCAGAACGTGGTATTGTAGCTCCATGCAATTCTGTGTTTTTATGATGTGTTTACTTGTCCATCTTCTGCAGTCAAGAGACAATGGAGTGGGAAGTTCAGTACAACTCTCTTTGGGAGAAGAATTTTCTGGGTTTCTTTTTGTTTTGAAGCTAAACGATGGTACTTGGATAAATGATATGGGAGATGACTTTTATATCCCTATCCCAAGATCTAGTAGCTTAATTATTGACAACAAGGACAACCAATTTGAAAGTGTGCAGAGGGAAGTAACTGAAGTCACTGAAGAGGCAGGTCAAGAGGAATCTATATCTGCATATACTGATGAAATAATCAATGAAATAAGGCATTTGGTGACAGATATTTCCTCTGAGAAGAATCGAAAGACAAAATCCAAAGAAGCACAAGAAACCATTCTTCAAGAAATTGAAAAGTTAGCTGCTGAGGCCTACAGTATCTTTAGAAGTTCAGTTCCAACTTTCTCAGAGGAAACTATTATGGAATCTGAGGCTGCTGTTGAATCCAAGATAGTAATATCTCCTGAATTGCCTCCACAAATATCCTCCGGAACAGGCACTGGGTATGAAATACTATGTCAAGGGTTTAATTGGGAATCTCATAAATCTGGAAGATGGTACATGGAGCTTAAAGAGAAAGCTGCAGAACTGGCATCATTTGGCTTTACTGTGATATGGTTACCACCACCGACGGAGTCTGTTTCTCCTGAAGGATATATGCCAAAGGATTTATATAATTTGAATTCTAGGTACTTGATTAAAATCCTTTTAAATGGCTAATCGTTTCATAGTTTTAGGTGCCAATTACCTTTAAATATTTACGCTGAGAGCCCACTCTTATGCGTGTTGTTTACCCTCAAAAGCATATGCCATATGCTGCACCTTCAAATATTATACCTACTGATTGACTCAAGTAGAAGGCAACATTCTATGTTCTGATTTATGCATTGCATGAAATGAAAAAAAGAATGTCTCAGGATGTAAAATAATTGTGATATCCATGAAAAGGAACCTTGACATGCACTGTTATGTTTTATTTATATTTCAGATATGGAACTATTGATCAACTGAAGGATGTGGTGAAAAGTTTTCATGAAGTTGGAATCAAAGTGCTTGGAGATGTTGTTTTAAATCACCGCTGTGCTCACTTTAAGAATCAGAATGGTATTTGGAACTTATTTGGAGGTCGTCTCAACTGGGATGAGCGTGCAATTGTAGCTGATGATCCACATTTTCAGGTTTATGAGGGTTTTGGATGTTTACTTTCTTTTCTTTACTCTTTACTCAGTATTGGTAATCATCCTATAAGAACTGGATAGATCTTATCTATTTTTGACATTTTTCTATATTATCAGCAACATAGCTAGTTTCTTTTGTGGGACGTAGATAAATGTCTTTCAGTCATACCTTTTTCCCATACTATAGGTTAGTCAAAGTTCTATCCCAAAATTGAGAACAATTAACAATTCATATCAAAACTCGTAATGTGCTTTCAGGAAAGAAGATGTATTCCATGCTTTGTTTAGCTTTTCCCAGGAAGTGCTGTACATTTGAATTATTGATTGAAGTGTAATAGTTTTTTTGTTTTTCTTAATTATATAAGCATATCATTGTATTGTTCATTCCAAATTACAGTGATTATCTTATATTGCTTTTTCGTTGTTTGCATATTTCATTAATTGATAACAAATAACTTTATGTTCGAAAGACTACACTAAAATAATTATCAATCATTTCTAGAGTGGATAATCTTGCTAAAATGAATGGTTTATGTTGTTTACGTTTATGACATTGCTTCAACATTAACATAGATTGATTTTGCGAGAGGAGGAGACACTTTGTGAATAGTTAACAAATACGAAACTCCGGTAATTTGTAGATTGTTATTAGTTTTAATGTTTCTATATGCAGCCCCTGGAATTGGCTTTTTATGAAAAGCCATAAAGTTGGTACTTGTGGTGTATTGCAAGTTCTCGCTTTCCACGAAACTATGGAATGGATTATCATAATTTAGTCACCTTGATTTGGAGACTTGTTTTCTGGTTATGATGGTATTACTTTTTTTTTCTCTACCCTATCTTTTGAACAGGAGAATTCAGGATTGTTTTGTACCTTGCATAAATAGAATCAGTTGTTTTTGAAGAATTAATAAAAAAGTTTAATGACTAAATTATATGAAGCAAAGGCTCATGTGCATCATGTGAAGCTAATCTTCATGATGCCATAGTTTTTAGTTGGAAACCAATATGCCAAGTATTTCATGATAAACAAGATTGGACAACGATGAAGTGTTTGGAAGTTCCTTTGTTGTCAGTATGTAGGACATTGATGCAGTTATCTTTTTGGGCTAATCTGATATGCATAATATATAATCTTTCTGCCATGCAGGGGAGGGGCAACAAGAGTAGCGGAGACAATTTTCATGCTGCTCCAAACATCGATCACTCGCAGGAATTTGTGAGGAAGGATCTTAAAGAATGGTTATTGTGGTTGAGGTTTGCATTCTAGATCCTAATTTTGAATTCCATTTGCATGTAATGTCCACAGAATGTTTAGTCAGATAAGAATATAGCCAGCCAGTTTGTTACTTAATGTATTCTTAGTTAAATTTTTGAAATAGCTATGCTGGAGATATAACCGTCTTCTAGATTTTTTATAATCCTTCTACTTGGAAGCTGTTTTTGGACTCCAGAATGTGTCTTAACCAATTAAACCATGATCTTGTTTCATGTATGAATTTATGTGTGCTTGACTTTGTCTTATCATCAACACACTTTTATTATGTATTAATTTATCTCAGACATCCCTGGACAATGAGGGACTCCCCTCCTTATTTTGTATTGAAGCTGTAGCATCAAGGTTTTTTTGTATCTTAATTTCTTGACTTTACCCTTTGACATTTCCTCACAGACTCAATAATTTTGTGGACTCAATACATTTCATCTTCTTCCTAACAAATCCCACAGAAAAGTATTAAGAGTTATCATTTTCTAAAGTTAGCATAGTCTATTAAAAAAGAAATCCCAAAAGATGAATTTATTTCTTTCAACGAAAGATATATTCACCTTTTTCAAAACGAAGAGCTATCTATTATGTGTGCATGTGTGTATCTTATATGTTGGACATTATTAGTTATGTCTATGAGTGTCCCAGTGTCTAATAGTGCACTGTTTCTGCATTCTGTGAATGTCGGCCAAAATTGTGATCAAATAGCAGTCGAATCTGAGGATATCCTGCTATTCCTGACTGGCCAGACCCCCAATTTTACTTCTCTAACCCCATTTCCGGCCATGCCCATTCATTTTCTGGCTAAGCTGGACTTCAAAAAATAAAGTTGCAGGGCCTTTCTAAGCTGCTGTTACCTAGCTATAACATGTACAATTCAAGACATCTTTGTTTTTGTTCAGTGATTTTTTACAATTCATAGTTCTTGACATTCCGCCCTATTTTTGTCAAACCCCTCTTGGTTTTTTTCCATTTCATATTCCTATTTTTCTTTTAACTTTCCAATGCTCTCATTTATCTGATTTCTAATTATAGCTTATAAAACGCCCCATTTAATATAGCTATACTAGTCATGAATATATATATATATATATATATATATATATATATATATATATCTAATGAATGTACGTTTGTAGTTAAGATATCTATCCAATAAGATATCTATATATAATATACAAACCTTTGAAAAAGTTCACAAAACTACACACACACAACCATACAACATGATATATGTAACACAACACGTACATATATTAGTCACATCATTCGTACTAGAAAACCCCACAATAAATCCAATAATACAGGAATCCTCAATTACATCTCAATAAATTGGAGTAATTTGTCACACACAACTCCTTTTGAAAGATTAGTATTAAACATGATCTACCTGAGACTAACATCTAATCCATCAGAAACATCATGAAAATCCATCCTCAACTTCCTATGTCAAGGTGGTTTGTCGAATCTACTTTGTGATATCCTGATGCCGAAACATCTTTTAACTTCTCACCACGATACCATTTTAGGTACCTCTCATCACACACCCATAAAATGGCCACGACACACCCATAAAGGGCCATCATATGAATCACATTACAATATACAACCCCAAGTATATCATACATATACATATACATATACATATACATATACATATACATATACATATATATACATACATGCGTACATACATACATACATACACACACACACAAAACATAGTTGTATAAATCAACACAAGAATATTTCATCACTAGAGGCGCATCTCTTGAGTGAGCTCATCTCATTTGTGGGACCTTGCTTCCTTATACAGAGGAAGACTTCTCTTGAGCAATACCATCTTTGGAGGAGAGAGAATTGAAAAGTCTCTCTTGCTTGAGCTGGCTCCCTTCACTTGAACAACCATCTCCATAAGAGAGAGTTGTAAAATCCAATTAGTTCTAGAAACATCAAGCAATGCTTGAGCGATATCATGTATTTGTGTGATCTCGCATATTCCAGAACCCCAAACCTCTCATTGCTGGAGAGTCACTTGTTCCAAAAGAGAGAATTGCTTCAACATCTCCTTCGCTCAAGTCTCAAGCCATAATTGAACAATATGCTTTGTTGTTTAAGCATTCATGTTGGCGCTTGAGAGGCATTGAGCGGTTCATAAAATGATGACTCATCACTTAGACATTACTGGAGTGGTACTCCATTGCTTGAGTGATATCAACCTAGAAATACAAATATCACCAACATTGTATTCAAAATTTCTATTACAACATTTATACCATGCTAAAATGTTTTCAAAATACCAACTACGTTTAAGGTTTATATCATCTGCTTATTTTAGTACTTATACTTTAAAATTCTTAAAATTATACCCATGCTTATAATATCACATTTTAACTTACAACCCATTTTAATCACCATAAAATCCACACATATCTAAACAATATCGTATTGAATAGTTGCCATAATTAACTCCCCTTACTTGGAGGTAACATGCTTACTAGCAAAACTTCCTCTTATGACTTTTGAAAACCCGATTGTACTTCCATAAGTTTAAATCCCTACATTGACAACATTTCCTTAATCAGACCACTATAACCTTTCCTTTTCAAACCCCAAGCATAGAAGAGAATGGGTTGAACCAATGATAGAAAATAATGACTTTCTTGGATCAATATCATGATTTTGTTTATCTTTATCCACCAACTACCACCTCCTCGATGATATAATTTGTTTATAAAACAGATTTTGAACTTAAAAAATCTATAGAGTTTAGATAGAATGGAGTATTAAAGAGGTAGAATTTCTAGTGAAATAAAGAATGGATATTTTTAACTTTTTTATAGACTTTTATTCTTTATCTATTTTAACATTTATCTTTAAAGAAAACTTAGGTCTTACAGCTCAAGTTATTGTGGAAGTATGTTACACTTTTTTTTATTATTAATAATGAATATTATGAAAACATTTTTAATTTTGGATGTTTTTTTTACGCCATTTATATGTATAGTATAGATTATGGATTATTTATCTAGTATCTATAATCTTCAATGTAATGGCCATATTGCCAAGCATGAAAGCAGTTTTCGGGTAGGCCTCTATGTACCACAACGTAGGTTGGGATTGATAACGAGGCTTTTCTCTTGCGCAAAACTCAGTTAACTCTTTCCTTTCTTTCTACATTCATAATTATGTACTTGTTTCTTCTTCTTGTAAACTATTGGAACATCTAGAAAATATCTCATAATATTGTTCTATTTAAGAGTATTTAAAGTATAATAAATGATGTCTCAGAGTGATTTGAGTATTTCATGATTTGATATCTAATTTAAGTGGACATAGGAGTCTAGTATATGGATATAAATAAGGGTAAGTAATTTGTGTTTTACCCTTATATAAAATGTTAAGAGAATATGATTCATTGTCCCTTTTATTTCCTTGCTCTCTCTACCTTAATCCCTTTTCTCTATAATTTCAACAAATACTATGTTTCTGCAATGCCTTGTTAATAACTTGTTTATCTCCCCCTCCCCTTTCTTTCTTTGCTTTGAAGTAATTGTCTAATACTGTGTACTTTTCAGGAAAGACATTGGGTATGATGGGTGGCGTCTTGACTTTGTAAGAGGATTTTGGGGTGGCTATGTAAAGGACTACCTGGAAGCAAGTGAACCATACTTTGCTGTTGGAGAGTATTGGGATTCTCTTAGTTATACATATGGTGAAATGGATCATAATCAAGATGCCCATAGGCAGAGGATCGTGGACTGGATCAATGCTACTGGTGGTACTGCTGGTGCATTTGATGTTACAACCAAAGGAATTCTTCACTCTGTAAGCACTCGAGTTGAAACAATTGTTTTAATTATTTCATGCATAAGATTTTCTGGATCTACCGGACATAGCTATTGGAGGAGTTGGAAATTTTACCAAGTCATTTAGCTATTTTGAAATATTACTAATTTCATTGTCTTGTTGAATTTGTTTGCAATTTTTGTGTGTGAAGGCATTAAACGACTATGTTTCTTTAGCTTCTATTTTGTTTTAAATTATTGTACTGTAACTGATAATGCTTCTAGTGAACGAATCTCATTGCTAATAAGCTGCTTGCTGACATAGGTGAGATTTAATGGATGTTCATATGGGAGAGAATTATACTGTGACTTGATTATATGTATTGTATTGTAAATATGAATAATTAAACTTTTCATAAGGCTCTCTTAACTAAGCACAACATAAGATATCTTCATTTTGGAAATAGATGTGACTGTTCTTCTGATGCCAACAACTTTTCCTTGGGCTCTTAATTTGTTTTTGAAGTTTGAACGGAGACTCACTATATCTCTTGTAAGGATGCTTCATAAGATGATCAGAAAAGTGCATGCTGTCAACATTTTTACCAGTTCAGCAGGGCCTACGTATATGATTTAATCTTGGTGATATTTTGTTAGGCAAAATGGAAATGAAAAAGTATGGTAAGCTTATTCTAGGAGGAAACTAAAAAATAAAGAGAGCGGTTAAGGTTGCTATAGGAGTATTGTTTGTTTTGTATGGGTTCTCGAGGGGTTGGTCTATTTATAAGACCAACTTTCGTGTTGTGGGGGGTACGTGAGTTTTGTTGTAATATTTGACTAGACTTTTTCCTGTGTGAAAGGAACAGTTTTTCCTTTGTGTGAGAGATTGTAATTCTTTGTTTTTCAGTTTGGAATAACATTGTCTTCTACTTTTGCCACTTTGTGTTCTTTATTCACGAGGTTAAACTCGTGTTTTGTGGAGTGACCTAACATATGTTGTTTAAATTCTCCATATAGGCTTTGGAAAGATGTGAATACTGGCGCTTGTCAGATCAGAAGGGAAAGCCCCCTGGTGTTCTTGGGTGGTGGCCATCTCGTGCTGTTACTTTTATAGAAAATCATGATACTGGTTCTACCCAGGTTTGAACCTCCCCTTTTAAAAGTACTCTGGTACTGTTAGAGATTCTTTCAAGGTTAATTTTTGATAGAAATAATTCATTATCATTGACTGCACCTATCATAATGAATCACTGCACTAGTAAGGCATTTCCCCCTGAACACTGTCATAAAGTTTCTTTCATATTTTGGTTGTACTTATTTGTTATACTTATAAACTATCATAAATTTTCTTTCGTATTTTCTTTTGTGAAGGGTCATTGGAGATTTCCCAGTGGAAAGGAAATGCAAGGATATGCTTACACTCTTACTCACCCAGGAACTCCATCAGTGTTCTTTGACCATCTCTTTTCTCACTATAAAAATGAAATATCGACACTTCTCTCTATCAGGAGGCGGAACAAGATCCACTGCAGGAGTACAGTGAGTATCAGAACATTCTGTTATGTACTGCATTCAATTGTTTAAGTGGATATTTTTCTGGGGTGGATGACCAGGAACTTTTACCTTGCAATAACAAAGTCATAGAAACTGAAAATCTATCACTGCATTATGTACTGACAGCCACTGCACTGAAATTAACAGATCCCAGAAACTGAGGCAAAGTAATTCTTTCAACAGAAAAGGAAAATATAGAATGACAATAATCTGTGTTAGATGTTTGAAAACCTTAATTTCCAAATAACTCTCCAGCACTTACCTCTCTTTCCCTTCTTTAATTCCATGCTTTGCTCCTAACTTTTCCCTCGTGCTTGCCACTTTAGCTAGTTTATTGCAGCCCAAATCCTCATTGTACAACTCTTTCTCACAGTATATCTGAAGTTTTTATCCTCTGTTAAGCGTGCTTCTCCTACATCACTTCCGAATTTACACTACAGTGATGGATTTCTATCACAAAAATTGTTTGGTTATCAACTTATGCTAACAGAGTTAACTAATTACTCATAGTAATATAGATGACAATTACAATAATGATGGTCAAGGAAATGAAAATCTCTGCTTGCAATGCATCTGAGCTTTCGTTGCGACAATGTCTTTACTACTGAGAGTTAAAACTTGAAAAGCATGACATTATTTTTCTTAGTGTTTGATACGGGAACTCACATGCATCCTTACATATTATTATTATCTTAATAAAAGTCTGAAGATGTTATTTAGATAACGTAGAAACATTGACATTGTTGGAGCACTACTAACCTTTGCAGCTTTGATAATTGTTTTGTTTAAGGTTAAAATTTGCAAGGCAGAAAGGGATGTTTATGCAGCTTTGATAGATGAAAAAGTTGCTATGAAGATTGGACCTGGTCAATTTGAACCACCCAGTGGATCCCAAAAATGGTCCTCAGCTTTGGAGGGAAGAGACTATAAGATTTGGGAGGCATCGTAATATAGCTGTTTTTTTCTCTTAAGTACATGTTCCTTTGGAACATCATCATCACCATGTTTCTTGGGAGGCAAGTATAAAAACAGAAGAATAGATGATGGTATGAGAAGCCCCAGTTGAAGTGAGTTTAAATGTGCCACTATTACTGACTGTATATATGCTGCATAGAAGCAATATTATAGAGAAGGTTGCAGAGGGTTCATTTCAGCCCAATGCTGACTCTTCTGATATCAGAAAGCCTTCATATTATACATTATCTATGTTTATATACTGTACAATATTTAGTATTCACAATAATGTATACAGCTGCCATATATGGTACATAATTCTTTGAACTGGTTCCTGAATCAAGATGGCAATATATAAATGAATAAGTTGATCATTTGAATTGGGGATTTTGGACAAAAGGAAAGGGAGTGTTTATATAAATGAATAAGTTGATCATTTCATGAAAATTTATCCTTTTTTCTTCGAAATTATTTTTCCCAAACATGCCTAAGATTACAACCATCTTTCTGAATTTAGTTTTTCTTTTATTTAAGTCAGATTTTCTTAAATACTACAAAATATTGACCAGAAGATGATGAATAACTTTAAGTTAAATACTTTTTGGAAAGTTATATGAACAATTTTCTCATCAGGCTGTATGATCTTCAATTAACAATGTTCTTGCTTGCTTATTTATGTTTATATTGAAAACAATAAAATCACTGAGTTGTTTTAAATTATAAATTTTCAATTAATGCAAACATGATGAGAATATATTTACAATGTCAATGATTTGACTCTTGAGAAGGATTTAGCTGACTTTATTTACGGTGTGCTACCCGGTCTATGGGCGGATATTTGTTATATCAAAAGATGACTATCTTGGAATTAAAGGCGTGTACTTATCGTCCAGGATCAAATTATTTATGACTGCACGAAACCTCTGCCAAAAGCTTGCAAAAGGCTGACATAACGTAAAAAATAAGTAAAGTACCAGACTCTATAAATAGATGAGTAAGTAAAGACAAAGGCATGTGGAAAAAAGGTGAAGAGTCATAACTATTGTTACCCTGCCCATTGTGGGAATCCGAACTAATTGCTGGGAGACAGCTGAGACAAAAGACCGAGATAGGAGAGAGAAGCGGGATCCAGAGCGGGCGAATACTATCCGATTGATAGCAAGTCAACTTTGAAGGTTTCCTCTGAATTTGTATAAGAACACACAGCATGACAAATAATTCAATAACATGTCAGCATTTTAGTAAAATACAAAATAAATGAAGTAATAGAATAAATCTTGCAAGGGACTACTAGTTACTAATGCTATTATATAAACTAGTGCAAAGTTGAAATTTCGTGTCTACTTAAAAGTTGGAGGTTAATTTTGTATGTATGGAATGTTATTGGTTTTAAAAACTGTAATTGAAGTTAGAAGTTAAATAAAATAGTACAGTAATTTAATTTTTTTAGAGAATAAATACATTAAAAAAATGTACAATTAAATTAGTTAAGTTAATTACATATCAATTTACAAATCATATTTTTTTAAATATGTTTTTTATTTGCATTTTTTTCATAAGTTTATAACTTTTACAAATTAGATTGTTAAAATTTTAACTAAATGATGATTTGCAAAAGAAAACGACATGTCGTTTAGCTATTATTTTGATTTCATTATTTTGTTTATATTTATTATTTATTATTTTATTCAATTTAATCCCACAATTAATTAAAAGATTCACTCAAATTCCTTAATTTTTTTAAAACACAACAATATAACCAATTTCCATTCAATAATAATAAAATCGTTAACAAACAAATATTGACCATTTTATAATTTACACATAATAGAATTTATAATAACTGCATAGTAATAATTTATCACACTAACAATGACACTTTCAACGTAGACAAAAAGTCACATTGTTGTATTTCTAAAATTTGAAGGATTTGAGTGAACCTTAAAATAATTATATGGTTGAATTTTTAAAATTGAGAAGTTTGATTAATTTTTTTTATTAATAAAAAGTCATGTTGAACAAAATAAATGAATAAATAGATGAAAAAGGTGACTTTTTTTTCTTCTTTCATCACATGCTATCTTTTGATATTAAAATTTAAAAAATAGTGAAAAATTTTACTAGTAAAATATTTAGAAAACAGACTCAATAAAACTCATAAAATGATTGAATGATAAAATGTGCATATAAACGTGATAGTTAATGAAAATTTTATAAAAGCACCCAAGAAAAAAAGTAGTGTAAAGAAAAATTTCCATCACTTTTCAGTAAACATATGCTCAAAATTGTTTTCTTAAATCTTAACTATAATTCTCTAAAAAAATCTAAAATTTCTCAGTTCTTTATAAAACGGCATTTTTGTTCTAGGAAAGTTAATAATCCAAACAAACTCATTTTAAGACTTATATACTGCTGACAATAAATCATGAAATGAACTGGGATAATGAGAGAGAGTGACTCGTAATTTTATAAGGCTCCATTCATTTCAATTAACAATGAAAATTGTATAATTAAGAAGAGTTTGTTAACGCATTTCCAACATTTTTTATAATTTCAAATAATTATAATTTACTGCTATATATTCGTTAATATAAAACATCTAATTTAGGTTCATTACCTCACCATGGCATGAAATGATGAATGTTACAGGTTTTTTGAATTTCCTCTGACCAGCTGGAGCTACCATTTCTCATGCCCACAAGACACCTAAAAATTTGTTCATCAATTGGTTACCCGTTCTTTTAGCCTTGTATATCTCCAATAACACCTAATTTGGCTCTTGAATTATTTTTCAATCTTGCTATATCTCTACCATGTACATATAAATACCTCCTATTCCATTCATAACCAGAAAGAACCTCTTCTTTCACTTTTTTTATGCTCAATTCCAAATAAGAAGGGTTCTTCCTTTTTTCTTCTACTTGTTGCTGGCCGAGGTTAGCTTCAACTGGAGTTCAAACCTTGGCCAACATTAGTCATAAAAAGAAAAAAATAAAACCAGATTTATATGGCGACATGCCAGAATATTTTTCTTCTGCTTTCTTTGGCAGTCTTAATCCCTACCCTGAATGCCAATATCTTGGAGAGTGAGGAGTATTGGCGGGACCATGCAACCGAGTTTGATTCATACTGGAAGGAAAGGGCAGCAGCGGCGGCAGAGAAAAACGAAGCTGCATATTTTGCTGATCCATATTCAGTCTCCGGAAACTTCACTTCCAGTGTTAGCGAGTGAGCCTTCTCATACCCTAACACCTTCCTTTTCCTTTCTTAACAATGCATGCATATGTATAAGTATATCAAATGATCTTGGCATGCAAAAATGGTAAATGAAAATCTTTGTGATGGGATAAAGCTAATAGATTCTGTTGTTTTTTGTTTTGACAAAAACAGACTTATAGTTGGGAAGGGTAACAGAAGGAACTTGAAGGGACGTACTGATAATGGTCCATGCATGGCCACCAACCCCATTGACAGATGCTGGAGGTGTGACCCCAACTGGGCTGACAACAGGCAGAAGCTTGCAGATTGCGTTCAGGGCTTTGGAAGGAACACTGTTGGGGGAAAGGGTGGTCCAATCTACGTGGTGACTGACCCTTCAGATGACAACATGGTTGACCTAAAGCCAGGAACTCTTCGCCATGCAGTTACACGTAACGGCCCATTGTGGATTATCTTTGAACGCAGCATGGTGATCAAGCTGAAGCAGGAGCTCATCATGAACAGCAACAAGACCATTGATGGAAGAGGCGTTGAGGTCTACATTTCCGGTGGTGCTGGCATCACCATCCAGTATATCAGCAACGTCATCATCCATGGAATTAAGATCTTCGACATTCAGGTTCATGGCGGTGGACTGATCAGAGATTCTGAGACACATTATGGGTTGAGGACTCAGAGTGATGGAGATGGCATTTCCATCTTTGGTTCTAGCAATGTCTGGATCGATCATGTTTCCATGAGAAATTGCTATGACGGACTTATTGATGCCATCATGGGATCCACTGCCATTACCATTTCCAACAGCCATTTCACAGACCACAACGAGGTATTTTTTTTTTATTCTCTCAAAAATTAATAGATAATATCCCAGATGATCATGACTATAGTTTCCATCAATATCCACATAAAACTCAATTATATGTCACCTAAAATTGATTAAAACTAGGATACTTTGAGATCATGTATGACATTCTTTCAAAATGGTTAGAATCTGAGCCATCTCTGAGTGATATATATATAAAAAATAAAAGGGATTACTTTCATGCAGAGATTAGCAAGAAGTGTATATGTGTTAAGTTTGCATGGGAGTGGAATGAAGAAACACCCTTTATCTGGTTTTGGTGTTGGGTTTGAGTAGGTTGTGTGCATGGTGTAGGTGATGCTCTTCGGTGCCCATGACAACTATGACAAGGATAAGATCATGCAAATCACTGTGGCATTCAACCACTTTGGCAAGAGATTAGTTCAAAGGATGCCCAGATGCAGATTTGGTTTCTTCCATGTGGTTAACAATGATTACACTCACTGGGAAATGTATGCCATTGGTGGCAGCAAGCACCCCACCATCATCAGCGAGGGTAACCGATTCATTGGCCCCGACAACATAAATGCCAAACAGGTATTCATCTGATATAAAAAATCCTGATACAATTAGTCTAGTAATAGCATATCATGTAGTTCATCTGATTTGTTACATTTTGGTGTGATGAAGATCACGAAGAGAGAATACTCTCCTGAGAGCGAGTGGTCATCATGGCAGTGGAGATCAATCAACGATGAGTACATGAACGGAGCATATTTTGTGCAATCTGGGCCTGAGCTTGTTAACAGGCCATTCTCAAGTCAAGACATGATCACGGCCAAGCCAGGAAGCTACGTGGGAAGGCTCACACGCTATGCTGGCAGCCTTAAGTGCAGAGTGGGTCTTCCTTGCTAATTATTTTACCCATTCTTTATACTTCTCTTCTTCCCCATAATACACACAACAAGACATCAGAGAAAGCAAGATATTTTTTATATATATAAAGACATGTCTATACGTACGCCATATATATGTTGTTGAAAAATTATAAATTTTATTCATTTCATTTTTTCTTCTTTTACTTTTCTTTCTATTTTCTCTTTTATTTTATTTTATCATTTATCACATATAAATTATCCGTTTTTCATTTTCTTTTCCTTTTGTCTCTTTCCTTAATGCACCTTGTCTGTGGTGGACGTGAATCAGGAGGAAATGTGTGGTTAAAAAGCTCACATTTGTCTCCCACTTAAACTCACAGGGAATGTTGAAGTGTGCAGGATACTATGAATAGGAAATAATGGGTTTTTCACCATTAAGGTGCATTTTTTCTCTCTTTATATAAACAAGAAATTTTTCTTTTATTTAGGAAAATGATAAGTCGTATCAAGAGGATACAATTTTTATCAAAAGTAATCGTACGACAATCACATGATTTTAGATAGTGTTAAAAATTTTCAAAGTCGTATCACTATGATATGACTCCAATGAAACAAAATAAATTTGAAGTTATCTCATCGTGGTATTGCTTAATTGAAGTTGTAATACAATGACACAGCTTTAGTTGTAACTTTTATTATTTTTTTATTTTTGGAATAAAAAGAAGAATGTTTTGTATTTATGATTTTTTGTTTGAAGTTTAGGAAAAAGGGTTAGATTTGAAGGATTAAATATGTAGGGTTTGAGATTGCAATATAGGTTTGGGGTAAATGTTCCGGATAGAGAGGATATGTTACACCCCAACCAAATGTTTGCCTCATAATCGAAGAGGCATAACCATATTATCGCATTGCGGATGGACTGTAATCAAATTATGATTTTTCTTGATTATATTTATGAATATGATACATGATAGAACACTTACTGCAACCCATCCGCTTCCCAACAACCTTTGGAGATTGTAATGCTGACAGTATGTGCCTCTCCCAGGTTATGACGTAGAGTGTATGGATATTGTATTTTTTTAATTGAAGTAGTGCCACAGTGGCACAACTGTAGTTGTATTTTTTTTCAACTGAAGTATTGTCACAATGGTCCAACTTCACTTGTATTTTTTTTAATTGAAGTCACTCTACAATGACATGACTTCAATGTTTTTCAAGGCTATCCTGAAATCGTGTGACTACTATATGACTTCGTTAGAGGAAATCATGCTCTCGTGACACAATTATTACTCATTTTTGTAAATAAAAAAGTGCCAATTTTAGTAATAATGGAATAAAAATTGCACCAAAATGGTGCAAAAACCAAAATAATAATTGTAACCTTCACAATTTAGGTTTAGGGTCTGAATTAGTTTTTGGAAATTATTATATAAATCAAGCATCACTTTTTAAGACATTAAAAACTCTACTGATTTTAAAGAAGAACAATGATAAATGGATATCTCCCAGTGGTATACCCCGACTTTACACTTCCAAGTAAGTTTATCTTTCACTTATTTTTTTTCCTAACATGTTGCTTTCAAAAATTTCATTCCTTCATTCTCTTTGCTTTTCTTCACTAGTTCGCCCGTTCATTTGCTCTAGTTTCTTGAATTGACATATTTTTCTTCTTTACCGTAAATCTATAGGATTTTCCTGTGGGTGTCCAACATATAGTGTTGCCTAGTTGTTTTTAGTGGTGGTCTCTCATTGTCATTCATCTTGTGTGGTTTTGATTTGTACTACACGGATGATCGAGATGTCGTTAGCATCTTGGCCAATGTAGAATCGAACCCATACTAACATGATTATCTATTAATGAGTTATAATCAACTAACGCATGGCAAGTAAGTGATTAAACTTGATGAAGAAGGTAATTGGGCTCACTTGGGCCCACAATCATCGTCAGTATAGTGAAGGACCCAGCCTGAAACCTATAAATAAGACAACCATCCCAAAGTAACGGGTAATGTAATACTAAACCTATGATACTCCATCCTGTTTGGACCGAGTGCTTACTCGAGCTTTGGAGTACAATTGCAGGTACCACTCTTGGACCGAGGATAAGAAGACCGAAGATGAGAAGAACGAGGACAAGAAGATTGAAGATGAGGACATAGGAGTTAAGATAGTAGTAGGTGACATTGATTATACTCGGTAGCCCAACATTGTAAGAGCATTTTTGGTGCCCACCGTGGGGTCAGAGATTGCCCAATAGCATGGTGACTACAAGGAACATAAGCGATATACATCATCAAGAGGAATCGCGAGTCAACCATATGGATTAGATGGAGATGATGTTAGAGTTACGCCGAGAATTCGAAGTGCTTAAGAGGAAGAGCATAGAGGAAATAGATGCACTCCGAGTAGAAAAGGTCAGGCTAAGACAAAGACTAGAAGACAACTAGAATCAAAATCGGTCGGCATAAAGATATTAGGCCTATTTGGAGTAGATGCCATCATAGTCAAAACCGATTGCCCATTGGAGAAGATCCTTCACAAATCAGAACTCGCTTGAAGAATGATTATATGATTAGTAGAGTTGTTGGAGTATGGCCTAAAATATGAATCGAGAGGGGACGTGAAGTCTTAACGCCTTGCATACTTCATGTTCGAGTTCTAAGAGAAACTCCAACAGGAAGAAGTATGAACTTTATACGTGGATATCACATCAAGTGCTAGTAGTGGCAGAGCCGACATGGTGTTGGAAGGACAAGGGAGCCTTAAAATTGAATAGTAGAACAACAAGTTTAAACTGATTAAATTCAAAAACAAATGATTAAAATAGTGGAAATAGTTCAAGACATGCAAAAAGAAAATGATGAACAACACAGTTTGACAAAAAAAGCACTTATCTCCTGAAGAACCTAAGCTTCGATGCTAAATGATGCAATTTTTAGCTTTAATTGCATGCTTCATCCTTAATTACGTGTGGTTTGTGAATTTTGAAGATGATGCAACAGAAGTTGAATTGTTTAGGATGTGTGAGATGGATTTGGAAGTGAAGAAGAGTGAGGTTAGGCCAATTCTCATAAAGAAATTAGAGAGAGTCTTGAAAATTGAGACTACTCTAGAAAGAGCTTCTAGAACAAGAAGAGGCATTTGGAAAACACTTAAATTCTTATTCACATAAAAGATAAATTTTCAATTACAATAGTCACCTATTTATATGCTAAAAGATGACTTCTCTCGTAAGTTTATAGAAAACTCTCCAATAGAAGCTTGACAAGTGGCAAACCATTAGTAGAGAGGATCCTCTCTATTAAGAGAGTGTCATGTGTCCAAGGTGACTTGCAACCCAAGCTTCATATCCTCTTCAATAGGACGAGGACAAGTGGCAAAAGAAGCTTGGAAGGCAAGCTTCCATGTGCGCCTACTTGCCTCACATGTGGCATCTTCATAAGCTTGTTTGGCACCTTCTTGGAGTCTTTGCAAGTCTAAAAAAGTGGATGTCCTATGTAACTTTAATACAAGGTCTAAGGTCCAAAATCTTATTTTACTAGGCCCAAAACCTATTATGCTTGGCCTAAAATATAGGGTCCAAAATAAATTTTACCCTACTCTATACAATTTTTACAAGTAGAGAGGCCTTGTAATTTTAAATCTCCAAAATCTCTAGAGTGATTTTCTGCAATTTTGGACTTGGGCCCAAAAAGTTTGTTTGGAGGTCCAAATAAGAAGAATTAGACCCAATATCTTGATAAGCTCCTGATCAATGTTTTAACTCAGTGACCTCTCTATTCTTGTCTACAGTCTTGGAGATGAATTTGCATAATTTGAGGACGTGGAACACATAACATTTAAAATTATATTATAGTTAAGTTACTTGTAACCTGGGTGCACTTTTTCCTACCATCGGCATTTTTTTTTCTAAGGAGGGTTTTGGTTAGAAAGGTTTTAATGAGACACCAACTATAAATAAATAGTTATCCAATGAAGGAAGTTTTCACAACATGTCGCAATAACACTTTTTGTGAAATGAAATCTTGAGTAAGGAAACTTTCACAAACGTGAATCCCTCCCGAGATGTCCCTTATATAAAGTAAAAAATAAGGTTGGCCATTGTTACTTGACAATCATAACTTAAAACGACAACAATAACTTAACACCAATCATTAAAATCGGTTAATCAAGATGAATTTCTGCAAGATTAAACATCATTACTATAACAATATCTATTCAAGATCAAACAATCATTTGAACAAAATAACAGTGTCTATCTAAGATCAAATTATGAATGGAACAAAATCGTTAACTGAGATCAAACGATCATTGAAACAATTGATAGTCAAGACCAAATGATCATTGGAAAAACTATACACAATCACTATCCAATACCAAACGGTTACCAAATCAAAGTTATATAGAATAGTTATATAAGATCAAATGATCATTGGATCTAAGTTATGCATAATCGTTATTTGAAAACCAAATGATCATCAAATTAATGTTATACAAAATCATTATTCAAGATCAAACGACCTTCGGATTAAGCCATACAAAATTGTTATCCAGGACCAAACAATTATCGAATCAAAGTTATGTAGAATCATTCTCTGAGATCAAATAATAATCAGAACAAAACTATACATAATCGCTTTAAAATATGTTATCATCATAATTCGACAAGTCGTTTGAAAAATAAACGACCGTTTAAAGTAATCAAACTCACAACAAATAAAATATCATCAAATTAAAATAATCCAATAAACATTTGTAGAACAGTCAAACTCATTCATTTATCAAATCGGTCGATTTGCACCTCATTTATGAATTATGAGTTTTGGAAACTTATATATCTACCTACATCTAAAATATACAGAGATATGCATAATAATACAAAATTCAATCAAATAGGATGTAGTCCAATTAAACCAAAATGCAATTCAATTAAATCATATACAACCATATAATTTAGATATTTATATAGTAATAATTGATTAAATGACTAATATTTAATAATAATTACCATATCTCATATTTATTTCAAATATCTTTTAAATACCTCAATTCAGACATAAAGAAATATATAAACACAAATCAATATCACAAGAAGAACTACCTCAATTCTCATTCTTACTTTATCCATAATCTTTTTTACTTTTTCTAATTTGTGAAAACTTTATAAATAGATTTTCTTTCATTGTTTTCAACAATCTTAACAATTATATCTTAGAGTCACAACTCTACTTATTAAATAAATCATCTGCTTCTACCTTAAAAGACCTACACTCTTTTTCATTGAGAACTTTCACCAAGAACACCACCACTAAGTATCAAAAGCACGATTGACCATAATCAATGTATCGATTGATAATAAGATATTACACAGTTACAAAAACTAAATGCATTTATTCATACCATCAAAAGCCCAAGCCCAAGCCCAAGCACTGGAACTTCCACTGCAGGCCCAGCTAATAATGGCCAAGCCTAGGTCACTTATTTTACAAGTGGATGCACAATACAATATCTATATCTCATGCATATCCAATAACTAATACAATTATTTTAAAATACATAAATACAACACTGTATATAGAAATGCAACATGCTTCACATATGGTTCCTAGTTTTTCTAGGAGCACGTTCATTGCAAAATAATGAATTACACATTTTTAATGAAATAACTATTTACTTAATCTAAGGAATTGATCCAGTACACAGTTCCAATGCACCAAAAAAAAAAAAAAAAAAAAAAATTTATTTTATTAAATAAAAAAAAA
>Ga0209700_103173_pt1 | contig 31968 bp, 14 predicted proteins | sample SiratroredBW_FD_187528 | JGI IMG/M metagenome (GOLD analysis project Ga0209700, IMG submission 187528) | Root nodule microbial communities of legume samples collected from California, USA - Siratro red BW (SPAdes) (version 2) | ecosystem: Host-associated > Plants > Roots > Nodule | place: USA...
TATATTTTTATATTAAATATAAAAATATATATATATATATATATATATATATATATATATATATATATATATTAAAACTCTTTGTACAAATTTTAAAATCTTAAATATTATATTTTCAGTATAAAATTTTTATTTTTTATTTTTTGCTTTGCCATTATAAGAATAATTTCTAAACTGTAATACTTATATCATAAATTTTGTGGTATTTCTTAAATTTTAAGAAATTAATTGACATAAAACTGTTTATTCAATATTGAGTTATATATTGAAACAGAATAACTTAGGCATAATAAAAGAAAATATTTCGAGCAGGTGAAATATTTTTAAAGCATTTCTGAATTTATATATACCCAACTGAAAAAAAAATTAGACAAATTAATTTGATCACAAAATACAATGATATTGATTTTATTTTGGGAGGATGTAATGTTTATAGTGAACCAAATTAAATGAGATATGAAAACTATATGCAAAGATCTGAAGCTTTTCCCAACATTGATTGGTCATCTTTAAAATGTTGCGATTCTAGACGAACTTTACTTATAATGTTTCAAGTTTGAATCTATCCTATAAATGCTACCTATTAGAAAAGGTTAGACCCATCGACTACGTTTAGATAAAGATTTTTAGTTCCATATTAAATCATTATATGGGAGTTACAATAATACATTTGAATCGTATAAAGTTTGTAGTAAATTATTTCATTATATTATAAGCTAGTTTGATACTTATAAATTAATTTTAATATTATTTAATCATCTAGTTTATAATAAACTTTCAATTTTTCAGTTTCTAACTTGTGTCTTATAAGTTTTAGCTACTATTTTAGTTAGCTTTGTCATGCGCATCATATAATTATACATAAGATTAAGGTTTATCTCTCAGTATTATATTAAAAAAATCACATAACTTGTTTATTATAATTTGTCACTTTATATTAATGATCAATATTTTTTTTAATTTGACATTAATGTCTGATTAGGTCTTGTGTAAGTGAAAAGCCTATTTATTTATTTTTAAATAACATATATATAATCATTAATATGAGGTGTTTAAAATAGAATTTTGGTGCATTAGAGAGGAAATCTTTACAGATTTTTTTCTTTCAAATATACTATATTTTATCCTTTTTATAAGAATTTTTTGACGTTTGGGCCTTTACTTTTATTATTCCCTTAAATTATCTATTATATTTTTTTACAAAATGTCCTTATAGACATGCAATGTTAATTAAGTTAAAATAAATAAATAAATATTTTTAATAGTTTTAAGTATGTATAAAAAGTATTGTTAACAATTTTAATATTTCTTTATCTGAAGAAATTAAACATGAGTCAAATAGTTTATAATAACCCACACATTCTCCTCAACTAAATAAATTCTCCTCAACATGAGTTTTAAAATTAATATTACTAACTAGATTAATTATTTTTTAAAGCGATTAAAAGGATCTTAAGATCTACAGTTACTACTTATATATATATATATATTATGTGGAAGCAATAATTAAATAAAATTATTATAAATGAAAAAAAATTATCTATTTAATGAAACAGCTTACTTGATACTTAAATAAAAAAATAATTGATTAAACTAAAATAATTCTGCATTAGATGATATCGCAATCAATATTAGAGGTACTGTTAATTAAAACGGTTCACATATTTTGTTTTAGGGTTCTAAGTATTGGACTGGAGTACCTAACCAAAGGCTTAATATGGTTGGGTATAAGAAGACAATTCTAAAGTTATAATTAATTTTAACATCACCTGAATGTGTCATATGTAATGAAGGATTAATACTATAGGTCATTAATGTCAAAATATATGATTAAAATACCAACATCATTGATGATCAGTTAATGAGAAATTAGCCTACCACCAAATAATTTCGTGTTCTTGAAGCCAACTAATCTTTGAAAAAGGAAGCTGATGCTGTATTTCCAAAAGTGGAAGGATTTCCCTATCAAAGAACAGTATCCAGCATATGGAAATTGAAAATTGAAAAACCATACAAAAACTCATTTAATATCTAGCATTGACGCACCTTGAGGTCCTTCAATGTTGATGTCATTTTGTTTAATAAAAGAAAACCGCTCTGCTTAACAAATTCAATGCAAGATACTGCCTAAATAGCAGATCAAAGGGAAAAATTGAACAAAATGATTCGAATACTGGTAAGGTTGATCTCTAGAAATTAATAAAGCAATCTTCATTGGTCATCGAAATTAAAGAAGCTTGACATCAAAGCATGAACTAATTGGAGACATCTGCTTTGAAATATATAGCTAGATTCAAACCTAATTAATGAAGCAATAATGGATGCATTTAAGGTTAGAGGGATGATGGCGTCTGCAAATAATTCCAGGTTTTGAAACAGCTGACAAATCTTTCTGTTTCTGGAGCAGGAAAATAGTTACGTTACTATGAATTCAATTCTCAATTATTTCTCGTATATAATGTTGGGTCACGAAGCATGAAGGAAGTGGTAAGAGGAAAACCATGTTACATCAGTTAGCCTGAGGTTGATGCATGATATATGATCAGAGGGTGGGGAACACAGCAGTGTGTGATGATTTCTTCTTCTGTTATTATTTTCTTTCTTAATAAATTTTCAGAGTTCTCAAGTACAACACACACAAACTCACACACCTGCGCATGACTTTCACTGTGTCTATATATTATAATTCTATGTTGTTCTATGCGCATGCACAAAGCAATCATTTTGTGATGGCTACGGTTTCCTTCCTCATCCATCTCTCTTAATTGGCTTTGCTCACAAAAACAAATCTATCGCAGGTTTGGCTCCTTGCCTTTTGCTTTTCTCTATCAGCTACTCATGTACTCTGTCTTAACAAATCTATTTAGTAATCTACCTAGGATCACAACCAAAAACTAATCACCATCATTATATTATTGCTAATATTGTCATCAAGAAAAAATATTCATATACATGCATTTTTACACTTTTAAATTGTTCCCATGATTTTTATCACCCAACCTAAAAATGTTAAATTTTCATTAACTTTGCATAATAATGATGTTCTCAGACTTATTAATTGAGGTTTTATAATTAATTAGTTGAGAAAGTGGGAAACAAAAAGAGGATAAATAATAATAATAATGGCTAGTTAAATAAATTTTCCTTGTTTAAAGAAAAAATTTCTCAATATTAATTATAAGGTGTAGAGACGATGGAAAAATGAGTAACCAAAGGAGTTAGCACTTAGCAAACACAATGTAACATACGTAAACCCTAATTTCTTTTGCACACGTCAAGTATGGCTCCATACTATTTAATTAATTATCAAAAGATATTTTTGTTCAATGATTTGGTCTGAGAGATTAATACAACTCAATGGATCTTTCTTTTCCAACTATAGTATACTCCATTTCCTCTATTTTCTTTTTCACTCCCGCAAGAGAACCTCTAAACTAATTACAATTATTATTTCTTGTAGGTTCTTTGTTTGAACTAATTTTCTTTCCCACTTGTTTTGGTTGTTAGGAAATTATTGCGCTATCGATTACATTTATGTACCATCCATGTGAATGTACGTGCAGTGTTTGTATCTCGGGATGAAATTTATTGACATACAAGACCATTCATTAATAACCATACTGACAAGTAAAGTAAAAAAAAATCTTATGTAATCTGGCAATCAATAAAAATCAATTTAAAACTCATGTGTTGTAAGATTAATTATTTTAAGACTCAACAAAACAAAGTTTCAATATATCACTATCATGTTTTGAGAGTAAAAGGGTGTAGTAATGCCAATTTAATTAGCATTTAGGGTCTTACACATACTTTTCGAAAGTTTGTATTGAAACCTGAAAAGTAATGATCAAGTGGACCTACCACACACGTTAAAACAATTTGGTTGGTTCCATTCACGCACAATGAGACATTTAGTCACATTAGGGTTTTAGGAGAAAGATGAAGATTGAAAGTTGTATGTGGTAGTGAAACTGAAAGTTGTAATATATATATGTGAAGATAAGATGAGCAGTGGAAACTAAAGGTGTTGGCGTTGAAATTTTGGTTACTATGGAAGGAAAATAATTTATTTTGAGAAGAGTGAGGAAGTAATAAAAGGGGTTTCTGAAAATGTGAAATTGAAGGAAGGGAACTTAGTTGAATTCCAGAAGAGAAGAGAAGCAGTGAGAAAGGAGGGAGGGATTTAATGTAAGAGCATAAAAAGGGTGGGGAAATGCCCTTACAGAAGGATAGTCACTTTTGAGAATAGTTATGCATATATGGAAGAACATAGATGTTTACGAGGAGGATTGGGTCAGATCTGACACCACCCCATGCATTCACTTTCCCACCACCATACCAAAGAGAGTTAAAGGGTGTCATCGAATTCAACTCTTCCTCTTCAAAATGGCCTCCTCAGAGTCCGGACTATAGTGACTTGCTTAGAGTGAGGAATTTCACATTTCCTCTTTTGGCTAAAGGAGTGAAAAGTGGTGCCACCCTTGTTGGGTTCAAGAATGGCCTTTCGAAAGCTCTTCTTTGGAGTTCTATCCTAACCAATTTTCTGTGCCTTCTCCTTATATTTTCACATCACATTCCTCTTCTGGTTTAGTTGGAATGCAATTTTTCAAGGACGAAAAACACACACAACACAACCATGCTTTGCGCACGGAACTTCTTATTCATTCATTGATTAACAAGCCATTACTGAAAGTGATTTGTCCTTCCTTGTCAACATTCATCTTTCATTTCTTCATACATCATGCTGTGTCCATTATTCAGATAACAATCAATCATACTAAACCATGTCCATGCAATAAAGTCCTCTTATCATCATCCACTAAGAACAATGCTAAACTCTGAGAACATATTCTCTCTTCAACATTATCCACAAATCTAAATAATTACATCATATTTCAGTCATCAACATTATTATAAGTACATAACACGGCATGCTAAGTAATCCTACAATTGTTAACTAAATTATAATCACCATAATTTATATACTATGCTTATAAACAAAATTATATAACTTATTAGATTTATTCATTCTATATTTTCACATTCCTAAAATAATGTTTTTCTCGTATTATATCCAGAGAGGATGAATCAAATTATACCAATATAACATTTAACACTCTCAAATATCAAAATAAATTCTTATCAATCTAACCATTAAATTATAATTTTATATTATTAAAATTATTTATGTCAAACTATGTTAAAAAATTTAACAATATATATATATATATATATATATATATGGTGTTCATGAGAAAAAAATATTAGTTTAATCATTATTATGTTTATTCTAAAAAAAGTACATTTTAATAAATAATTAAATAGTAACATAACGATCTATTTAATTTGGAGGGGAAAAATACAAGAGACAGGAAAAAAAGTCGAAATAAGAGAAATATAATAGAAATAAAATTAAATATTTAGTTATTTAATTCTTTTTTCATATTCTTCCTCTATTGAACAAATAAAATTAATATTTGGTTCCCTTGTTTTCATATTCTTCCTCAGTCAAACCAATAAAGTTAACTTTTTTTGTCCTCCCTATCTACCAATCAAATCATAATACTTAATCACGAAGTTGTCTTGTATAAAAAACACCTTTACTTCCTATATAAAAGTAACACTGCATTTTCATATCTTTTGGGTTAATTCTAACTAGTTAACTACGACATATTATTTTATTATCGCATGGAAATCTAAGATAACATATGAATAATGAGATCTGCTTGAACATCAGAATGAAGGCTTTACATTGAATAAAGAATTTTCTAACTTTTAAGTTATTTGAATAAATTGAATTTAAATACACATTTTCGATTGTTTTATTTTTCATATATTTTGCTTGAATAATGTAATTCAAATTTAGTGATTTTTTATTTTATTGTTTGGATAAAATATTTTAATTATTACTAAATATAAAAATGATTAATAATTTAAAAAATATTAATATTGATGATATTTTTAATCAATCTTAGTTGATATTATTTTTTGTGTCAAAGTTCGTTAAAAAAAATTCAATTGATACATGAAAAAGGTTTTGTCATATGATGTCAATCAAAATTGTTACCAACTATAATAATTTTGGTTTATGTAAATCAAAGTTATTCTTACTATGTTAATGTTTGAATTTTTTTTTTATGAATATCTTAGTTGAAGATTTTTTTCTAGTTCACATTGGTAAAAAATATCATAATTAACGTGGGATGAAAGTTTTCTCATTTAACATTAGAAAAAAAAATCTTAATTAACTATAGACAAAGATTAATATATATGTTGACGATAAAAAAAAAATAATCACTCCGAACATCAAGAAAGAAACTACAAAAAAATAGTCTCTCCTACGTCAATAGAGAAAACTTTAATTACTATCGAACAAAAAATAATATTGATATAAAAAATAATAATTTAAATTACAAAATAACTTCTATCAACATCAATCAAATAGTCTTAGTTGATATCAATAAAATATAATTATTCTAACAATATATGATTTTAGTCAAATTGATGATATTCTAATCAAGAACACGTCAAAGAGAAAATATGAAACAAAACATGAATTGAAAAATATAATTTTTTAAAATTTTTATTAATAAAGTTTAAAATTCTCAACTTACAAGTACTCAAAGTACTCTAATCAAACTACATACCTAAATATTTTAAATTCTCTTTAAAAATAAATTATCCTCTCAAAATTCTCCGTCTAAATACACAATTTTATTTTATTAATACTTGTATGAAATGAACACTACATTTCTTTATACTTGCATAATGACAATTCTTACAACTAAACGGATATTATCAGAAATTCATTGATAAAAGACATTAACAATGTTACTAATTGAAAAAATTATTACCAACAACAAGCCACTAAATTGTCCCAAAAAAAAAAAAAAAAAAAAAAAAAAAAGCAAGACACTAATTGTTGTTGCGGAAAGTCTTCTGCATCTATCAAACTTCATTTTATTGCTCTCATGGGTTACATGTGAATTTCATTTTTTTTTATGAGCGAGTCCCATTTTTATTTGCTTAAAATGACTACATAAATTTTATTGCAAAAATAACGTTGAAAATAGTGTATCAAGATGTTGCTAACGATTTTAGCAAATTAAAAATATGTTATGTTAGATCATTGAATATATTTGTATATTAAAATTTAAGAAAAAGTTCGAAATAGTATTTTTATTGAATAAAAATAAAAGTGTAGATTTGATTTATTGATAAAGTTTAAAAGATACATATAAAAAATGAGAAAGAAAACTGATGTTGTATAAACATATTAAAAACATATATTAAAGGTAACAAATTTTATATATTTGTGAGGAGAGAGAGAGGAGACATGATATGATTAATCAATTAGCATCTTTTGAAACTAGATTGATCTGATAAAGTTAAAGTAAGAAACTCTCATTATTATGCTACTTTCACATGATAAGACGATTCAATATCTTTTGAAAACATAGATGATTATTATTATACTATTTTCACATGATAAGACGATTCAGTATCTTTTGAAAACATAGATGATTTTGCTTGAGTATAAAGATTCTCTATTATTCATTTATGGTAAATTAAAATACATACTATTCAAAAGTATTTATCGAAAAATCAATAATTTTTAATTATACGATAGTTTATTATAATTATAAAATAGTAATATAACTACATTTAATCTCTTTAATTCAAATGTTGTTTTCCTACGGTGAAAGATTAAGAAAAAAAAAAACACAAATGCTAATTGCTAGGTTTATTTAACTGAAGAGAGAAGTTAATTTGTTATTTTTATATGAAATAATTGTTAAGAATCAATGATTCAGTGATTCGAAGAATTCGTATAAAGTATGTATTAATAAAAGCTAACTTCACATTTCCAATAATTAATTTTATATGTATATCTATTTATTTCACAAGTATTTATAATACCATAAAGTATTCATATGTCTTACAACACAACATTCTTCATAAAATGCATTGCATATTTTATATAACAACTATATAAATATAAATCCCTCGTTTGTATATAATTTAACAAAAAGATTTATTCTTTGTCTCACTCTCACATGAGTAAATTTTTTTTTTCTTATCATCGCTGAAATAAGAAAAACTCCATACAACTCAAGTGAGAAAAATATTGTTCAAACAATAACAACTCACATGCAAACAAAGATAATAAGAAAAACCTAAATACTCAAAGGAAAGAAAGATTATTTTAAGACAAAATATAATAGGTTATAAACTCTCCTTCTTCATATTCAGTGGCTTTTAACATAAAAAAAAATGAAAAATTCTCTCAAAATTAAAAAAAAAAAGTTAAAGAAAATATAATCTTTTTAAAATATACTTTCATTTATAAAATAAAAATACAAAATAGTTAAAATTCTAATTTATTTACTAAACACAACATATAATTTTAACCTCTATTCTTCTTAAAACAATCCCCCCAAAGTTTTACAATATTTACAAATGTATATCTAGTTACCCTCAACAACTTTTCTTTTCAAATTAACCTTTTATTCTTTTTATTTGTTATATTTTCTTAAAATTGAACAAATTGTTTAATTAAAAATAAATGAAAAGATAATTCAAAGGAATATAAGTCATAGAATGCGCAGAAGAATCTACTTAATTTTTTCATAAAGTCTATAAAGGACCAATTTTAACCCGAAATGGGCAATCAATAATGGGTATTCGAAAATGAAACCAGATAAATTATGGTCTGTTCGGCATTATTTCAACTTAGCCACAATTTATAGGAACTTAGGAATAGAAAAAATGATGATCACGATAGATGGATAGATACCCAACATATATAATATTTTTAATGAACACGTGATTTTAAAGTGTTTCTTGTTGTTGAAATAATAAATCAAAACATAAAACGTTTTCAGTCAACAAGGGGGACATATGGTTCTCCTTAAATTGGCCACTAAATGAAACTTTCAATAAAAAGAGCCATAGGATCTTCATTCCAATAAAACGCAATTTGCCAGCGACTAATAGATTTGGAAATTAATAAAAATCTTGGCATATTTATGGAAAAAGAAAACTCTTAATTATATGTACTGTTTACAATATCATAAAACTGACGAAAAGCAAGCAACACAATAAACTTAAAAGTTTCATAATTATAATTGAAAATCAATAATAATAATAATAATAATAATAATAATAATAATAATAATAATAATAGAGAAAAAGGAAAAAAAAGGTTAAAGATTTTTTTTTGTTTGACATGGCAAAAGTAGTGTCTCAAATTTCTAAATTGAGATTTTTTTTAAAAATAAAATCTTAGAAATGGCCTGATTAAAAAAACAAGTTTTATTTATTTTGTAGTAAAACGAAAACTTCCATCATAAGTAGAACTACGTATTCTTTCAAATTATATAGAACAATTATTGCCTATAATATACCTTTTTCAAAATATTTGAGTAGGGAGAAGAAAGCAAAATAAATACAATTGTTTAATGGGCCTATATACTTTTTACTTGTTTATTGTGAGAAATGTAACTAATACAAATATTAGAAGACTAAAATTAATTAATTAATTCATACTAACATACAATAAAAGTATACGTATAACTCAAACGGAGGCCTCTCTCTCTGTTCTTTTACCTGCACTCATGGTTGTGCAAGTGATCCTGTGTACAAAATTAATGGTTTTACCTTTCATGTGTATAAATTTAATGGTTGCGTCATTGGAATTGTAAATGGTTTCACCATTGGAAATGATTGTTGATGAGTCTGTAACTGGTTCAAAACTTTCCTCAGGATTTCCCAGGATAGCAGTTTTCGAATATAAATATAAAATAATCATGCACATTAATTAAGATTATTAATTAATAACATGTTACAGCATTAATTTATTTTCAAAATTAAATAAATTTTTAAAATATAATTTCGTAAAGCTTAATATTAAAAATAAAAAATAAGACACTAAAAATACATTCCTAACAAAAATAAATAAATAAATAAATAAAATTAATTAATATTTGTTTATATTTAAAACTTAATCCCCCCTTAAATCAAACACCCCTTCAACTTTGCTTATAAATAATTTGTGTTGCCCCTTCTTTAAGATGTGCACTTAGAATCGTTAATTACACTATTACCTTAGCGCTTGGTCTCTCAGCCCTAGACAAATTTTCTTTCCCATTTCGCAAACACTTGGTGATCCATCTCAAAATGCAACAGATTCCAATTCTGAAAACAATTAGTATAGGGTAACATAGGATTCGAGAGACTACAAACTTGAGTTGCTTTACCATGGTGAAATTAAGTTTCAGTACAATACAAACTCAAAATATCTCTTCCCTTGTATGCATCAAACAAGGAAATGAAAATAATACTAGTAAAGATAGATCCCATGTTGCAGCTATGGGTTATAAACTAATATCCAATAACACTGGGCACCCAAAGTTTTACCCTAAAAATACAAGAAAACAAGAAGTCACTTTGTTTAAATGTACATGAGTTGCTAAGGTTCTGCAATCACTATCATCTGATCTGAATGGAAACATAATTTGCAAGGAACAAATAATATAGCAAAATGCAAGATAAAGGATTGCATAGCCAAATTTCTATACTTGCACTATGCCTTCTGAACCTTTTCCACATATGCCTGCAGCCAAATGAAGAATAATTATAATAAACGATTCTCAAATTCAAATAGAAATTCAGAAGCTGACAGAGATTATGGATTCATAAGTTATAACATAAAACATTTTCTGGAGTTGCATGCATATTCATTCACATTCATCTACAAAATCCTAGTTAAATGGGAGGCAAGATATGGAGTTCTTCGTTCATATGATGAAAATCTTGAGAGAATAACCACTGACCTGTACAAGTTTGTCAAGCTTTGGTTTTGAAGATGATAAATAACGGTCAATTTGCTCTTTTGTCTGAGGAATATGTTGCGGCTGCACTGTACCAGTAACTTTGTCAGTTACTTTCTTCACAATTGCTTTATAATCTTCCTTTTTGATTTTTCCACATTTCCATGTTGGATTCAAAAGCCCCTTGACGAACTCAACCAATGCAATTTTAAAGGCGTGAATTCCTTTCATCTTTATTGTCTTGGCCTCCTCAGGTTCTTTGTTTAGGTCCAAGTTTTCCAAATGGCCTTCCTGTTCTGTAATTTTACTTTCACATGGCTCTCCTTCAGCTACCACTTTGTTATCCTCAACGTTTTCACCTTTCTGCAACTCAATTGAATGTTCACTCTTGACAAGTTGTCCTTCTGAAAAGGCAGACTTTATAAACTCATCAAAATGTGGTACTGACACTGAATCTTCTGGGATATTTTTACTTGGAGAAATGGTAGGGACCACCTTTTTTGCATTCACATTCGTTGGCTCCCTCATATCACGTCTTGGATCTCGCAGCTTTGGGAATCTAACAGCAGGACCTGGCTTGGTGAATGTCATGGAAACAGGCTTACCAGACCCTTCAGTTTTGCTTTGCAAGGGAGTGTCCTTTGCATCTGAAGAAACAAAAGCAGCAGAAAGTTGTGGGAGCCGCTGTCTGGCTCCAAGCATATACATCAAAGATGACAGACCAGCAAGTCGAGCTAGTTGCCCTTCGGTTAGCATGTCTTGAGTTGGAGGATTACTTGAACCAACTTGTAATAGGTTTGCATCCATAGTATTTTCCTCAGCTGTGTATTTTTTCTCAGCAAACACTTCCTGCTTCTGCACACCTTCAATAGTTCTTTCTCTTGTAGGAACAATTGAAGGTGCTACTTCACTTTGTCCAACTTCCTGACAGCTTGAAGAAGGCGACACATTTACATTCTGATGAGATACTTGTTCTGGCATAACTGTAGAAAAAAATAGGATTATGTATGAATCAACAAATTTTTCACATTAACAAATTAGATAGTTTTTTCTATAGATAATAAGTGGAACATCAAACACGTGATTACCTGGAGCAACTTGTTGCTTACTATGCTCATGCTCTTCTTTAATATGGATGGGAGATTTCGCACCATCTTTGCAATTAGGAGACATTTTTTCATTACCAGGCGAAATGTCTGCCCCCACTGACGGAGAAGTGTGAATGTTGGAACTGTCATTTTTGGCATCTTTCACATCACTTGAAAATGGTGATTCACTTTGCACTATGTTCCTGTCTAAGCTATGGCCCTCTTCATCACCAATGGGCAAAGTATTAAGTCCAGGTTCTGGGCCAACCATAATTCCTTTCTTGTTATCTGCATCAGCCATACTACCATCTAAAGCCCCTCTATCATCCATTAGCTTTCCATGGAGACTAACTTCTTGACTTAGTTTTGGCCTATCCAAAGCCTCATCTCCACCACTGCTCCTTAACAAATCATCCTTGAAGCCTCTATTTGGGCTCCCGCATGCTTGTCTATCATGAGAAAATCTACACTCTTTACCATATCGACAATTCCCACGCGCATAATATTTGCAAGGAATATCACTTCTCTGGATTCTACCATGTCGACCACCGTGCGTGAAAGAGCTCCCTATGCACCTTCTATCAATTTCCATTTCCCCAGTTGATTCATCCATAGAAGCTTTATTGAACATGTTAGAATTTTCATGATGCATATACTTGCATGATGCACCCATTCTGCACCATCCTTTTGCAAAATTCAAACAAGTTTCTTTAGATCTTCCACTTGGACGACAATAATCCCAACTCTGAAGGGGAGCAGAACGAAAGAGAGATCCATCTTGACTGCGTGAACTTACCCTGCTATAATCAAATTTTTTATTGTCACTGTGAAGGAAGCGACATTGACTTCCTCTTCTGCAATACCCAGCAGCAAAATGTCTACATTCTGGTGGTAATCCTCTAGCCCTCATTCCATAGCTATCATTGGTTCTTGAATCCCTCCCAAAACTAGGACGAGGGCTCCTGCTCCGGCTTCGGCTCCTACTTCTGCTCCAAGGAAAGTCAGACAAATAAGAAAACCAGTTTTATCCAGAAAGCATGCATGCCATGTCAACCACATAAAATTTCTTGAGAAGGGAGTAGTTTTAACTTTATAACTATCTTGTTGTTAATGATATATAATATAAAGCAGTCTAAAAGTATTTGGAAATTTAAAAAGTTGAGGATAAACCAAGAGACATTGGACAAACGCAATCTGAAACGACAGGATGGAACATGACATTGATACATCTGAATAAGAAAACTTTCAAAATTGTTTTTGACACATAAGTTTATCTAAAGGACCTAAGAACTTTGGCTTCAAAACGTAATCTAAGTTTTTAATATAATTTGTTTGACTGTTGCATGAATAGAAATATAAGAAAACCATTCCAACATCACATAATTATTATGTGATCAACTACTAAAGAGATACACGACTTAATGTTTCAATCGTAACAATTTATTCAAGACCCCCCATCTTACTGATCAGGATCCAATTCACGAAGTTTCTTTTCACACTAATTATCATTCTCAATGGAACCATATAAATAAAATGTTTCAAACGTGTTAAAATATACTACTCAGTACCAGAGGAGACAAAGAATTCTCATGAGCATTAGTATATGATAATATGCTTGTTGTGGTTTCTCTACAGAATAATGTGCTCATAAAAAACATCAGTTAAACTTATGAAGTTTCCATTAATTTTCAGAATATAGGATTTGTGCAGATGTTAAGTGGAGAAACAAACCTGACAGACCTACTGCAACCAGTTCTTGGGGATTGACTGTGCTTATTTTTGAAATCCTCATGAGTAGGAGAAATTTCCATTTTGTTACTTCCATCAGTGTCCTGCTTATCTGAAACTCTGAAATCTTTATTCACCATATCATCTTTATTTGAACCCCTGCCGCCAGAAAAAGATTCCTCGTTCGAAAATCCCATTCTTGGATTTAACTTAGCAGTACCTGTAGATGAGCAGACAAAATTCTTATGGTGTCTCAAATTTATGAAAAAGACCTGTTCTTTCTCATTATATGTTAGCCTTTTTTTGAAAAATAATTTAATAATCTTTCATATCTTGTATTGTTGAGATCAAATGACATGACAAAATTTCAAAGACATTTATCTAAAGTTTTCATAAAAATACTTAAAGACAGACAAACAATTAGGTTGCATATATTAACTACTAAGTTCAGAACTCAAAAAAGAGTAGCTGCAATACCATAAGATGAAAATTCAGGTTCATCTTTTGAATCCCACTTTGAAGAGGTGTTTCTGCCGCTTCCGCTCATCTCACTCCCCTAAGCCTTAAAGCTTCACTTTGACTGATGCAAAATGCTCTGATTTAGATAAAACAATAACATCAACATCAAAAGTAAAATAAAATAAAACAGGAACCTGAAATCTATCCTCATTCTTCTAATATTCTTCACTAAAGGAATATTGCATGCTAGAAATAGGAACAGCGTAAATATCAAATGAATGACAGTGTGTACACTTTTTAATAGTCAGAAATCATTAATGCAAATAGTTCCACCAAAAGTTTCCAGAATTCAACCTAATCAAAATTCACACTTCACATCAACCATAAAGTTAGAAATATAATTGACCATTTTAAAAGGGAAAAATAATCTAGTCAAAGAAAATAATAACATATAACAGGAAGGAGGATTAGGCTTCCTCCTACTAACCAAAACAAGAAGGAAAAAGAAGACCATAAAAAAGCACAAAACTAAAAAATTTCTCTATTGTTTAGCACATATGACAAATAAATCCCCTTAGATGAAGGAACTGTACAGGGAGTTCAAATTGCAGCTCCAACTTCCTAAGATATATAGAGGATGGTATATTTCATTTCTTATGCTTCTCAAACATACTGCTATAAATTTTGCATCTGAAGTTCTGAAGTTTACATGCTAAATTTATTTGAATTTCTTCAATATTTTGTTTTATTGTGAAAGAATATGAAAGATATATAAACTACTACTTCGAGTGCACTTCAGGACAGAAGGTATACTTCGAACTTTTACACCAAACAGTACATTAAATACCATAACAGACAAACTTAAATCTAACATTTAGGTTAGAAAATGCAGGAAAAAACAGAAGCAATATTATGATTAAAGATGATGGTGAAACCATAGAGCAAGAGATATGTCATTGCTAGGTAGGTGGAAAGAATAATATCTTATGGTACTGTATTCCATTGATAGTTACTATTAACTTAAAACTATCTTTATGTTTAAAGCTTATAGTAATGGAGAAACTATCTTATGTAAGTTTATAGTGATGGATGGACGTAAGGTGCCCGATAGGTTGAACAGCAATTACTCGCATACATTTTTAGATGCGAAGAATATCCAAAGAGCATTCAGATTCAAACACAAAATAAAGAAATGCATGTTAAAATACTAGTTCACCAACATGAACAAGAAAAGTTTCTTTTGATTTTTGGTGTATAATAATCATCAAAGTGGAAGTGGAGCCTTTGATTCCTTGGAAGTTTCTTTGCAACCATCAAGTTCATAATGTTGTCGAAGATCACAGTGCTCAGATTTTGAAGAGATCTGTTCCTTCTGGTGAGGAAACAGTAATTCTCACTTGGTCAATACCTCAAAATTCCCTCGCACTTGCATGAAGGCTGATGTTGCCGTCAAAATCTTTGAGGAAAAGTATCTCATGAGACTTAAAAGCATGAAAGAACCATGATAGATTAATTTGATCTAAAGAAGAATCTCCCTTAAAAGCTGTTGATAAAGAGTTGTAGAGATTTAGAATCCAATTCTTGATTTTTCTTTTCCTCTTGATCTTGTTATTTTGAATTATGGGTGGATGATTTTAAAAGAGTTCTCTACACTGGTTCTTGAGTCTTAGACCTGAAGTTCTTGGACTTTTTAAACAATCACATGTTGGAGTTTTGGTTAGGATTATTAGATTGCCTAAAATATATTGTCCAACAAAAGTTATTTTTGCTTTAGATATTGGAATTCAATGTGTTGTGTTCAAATATAAGTTGAAAGTTTTATATTATTAAAAATAGATAAAATGAAAATTATATATGAAAAAAAATTACTTATTATCTCATGTATCTCTGACATAGTAATTACTGTAATTATGTTTAATTAGTTTGATTGTATCAGTGATAATGTGGAGTTATGGATTTACTCTTGACTCTATATATTTGTAGTCTAAATATATTGGATAGTCTTTTTATTAACTTGCATAGGTATGATGATGGACTTACAGTATATTTAGCCTTAAAACAAGGTACACAAAAAAATTGCTCTGTTCTGTTGACTACTATTTTTATTTTTTGTTATATTTTTGTTTCATGTTTTTATGGTTCAAGTTATCTTCCTTTAATAATTATATCTAGAGCAGTGGCTTTTTATTGGTTATGGGCCTGAAATGTTTTTGTGATATTGTAGTGGACAACAAGTTTTTAGGAAAACATGCGGATTAACCTGTCAAAAAAAAAATTGAAACCATTGTTATTGTTATTGAAGAGATATGTGATCTTAGGAAATTAACCACTTCTGAGATGGTTAATACATTCCAAGTTCAAAATCAAAGGTTCTCAATCAGAGTGGATAATGTAGTTGAAGATGCATTTTAAGCTAAATATAAAGAAAATAACCCATTTAGAAAGAAATCAGAAGAAGTTGAACTATACATTTGATCAAAGAAAGGGGAAGAGAAAGATGGACTTGAATTCTAGTGAATCAACTAGAGGATGTAATTCCTCCTTATCCTACATACAAAAGAATAAATAACTTGTCAAAAGATTTTTAAAACAAGTAATTTTAACTTGGTGAAATGTCACTTTCATTGAATAAATAATATATTTACAAATTAAAAAAAATAAGGACTAAATTAAAATAATAATAACAAAAATAATTAATGTTTTGTTTAAGTTGTAAATAGTTCAGTAAGAAATAGTAAATATACAAATCAATAAAATTTAAAAGGATAAAATATATTTTTGTATCTCTCTAAAGCGTTTAAAGTTTAATTTTAGTATCTCTAAAATTTTTGTCTGATTTTTGTTTCTCTATATTTAAAATATATTACTTTTTAACCTTCCATGATATCTCCACCTTTCTTTTTATATTATAATGTACTATCTATACCACTTTTGGGACTATTCAAAACTATAAATATAAAATATATATAATTTTTTAAAGAAATAAAAAGGCAACTTTATAGATTTTAAAGAATAAAAAATAGTTTACACAATTAAAAAGTAAATAAATAAAAAGTAGAAATGCAGAAAAAAATTATTTCATATCAATAAGTTATAATTTTTGACATAATTGTAAAATCCACTGTTAGTATTAGAAACAAACATGAATTTGATTTTAAGTTAGATAGTTATGAGTGAAAAATGATTATGAATTACATCAATTATTTCATAATAAAGATAAAGTAGATTAAATCACTGAGATTTAAAACTGTTACAATAATAATAATTTTTGACATATAGATTTAACAATTACTATTTTCATTCTAAATAAACATGAATTTAATTATCAACTAATTAAATATAAGGTTCTTTTTATATATATAGAACATTTCTAAGATAATGTTTGGTCCAACTCTTTCTAGTCCAACACTATGCTGGGTTAGGTGATATATGGTGAGACATATGTTTTTCACCATTGGACTTATTAATAAAAGATTAAACTAAGTAGTGTTCCATGCAATTGCAATTGTTTGTAACAATTACACTGTAATTCTAAATTTGTGCACATTTTTGTACATGAGAGAGTAATATTAGTCTTTGAATTTATTCCAACATAGTTACAATATACATGTCCACCTTCTTAATTAACAACTTACTTATATAAGATCTTGTGCCTTAATTACACTCTAACAATAAATTTTTAGCATCAAACTCAAATTTAAACTCATCCTGAACAAAAATTCATCTTTCTCAAAAAAAAAAAAAACCATCAAAAAACACATTAGTCCCACTCTTCATGTTACTGACAGGTGAAAATCAGTACAACTCCATCCTTAAACAAAACAAGATTGTCAAAAACTAACACACCCCTCTTCAATAGAGACCAATAAATTGTTCAGTTCCTTCAACTCATCCTCCTCTTCGGAAGAGTGTGACAACAATGGCATTTGCTAAGCTGGAGAGGTAGTACACTTTGAGTTCTGCAACACTGGTGATATAAAGATCGAGACCACAATTTGAAGGCATCAAAAGCATATGCATTGCTCCAGTATAAATACAATGTTAAACACACACGTTGCTGGATGGGTTTTATATGTAGAATTTCTTTGTAAAGGAGAGGACAAAGGAACCCTTGATAGATAAGAATTTACAAATATGGATTCAAAGATACAAGATGAGAAAGTCAGATTTGAACATAAAGGTAGGAGAGAGAAAGAGTAAGAAGAAGAGAGATAAAATTATCTTGGAAGATGTTTCATAATTTGTCTTTGTGTGTTTTTTATGAGTCAAGTCAGAAAAGAAGGGTCATATATAATGTCACTTAACACTCTTAAAAAGAAAAATACAAAATTGAATAACTTGCTGCTCACTCTTTTATAACTTTGAAAAGCTAGTTTTAAGATAAAGTTTATGGAACAGGTAAGGTGGGATTTAGTCTAATTTAGCATCAGACCAAATGTAACATAATTAAGTTGGATGAGTCTACAATTTTCACTGAATAAATCTATCCAAACTAATTTGTATTGAGTAATCAACTTGAATGATTGACCATATATATTTTGGAATATATCATTTTGTATTATAATTCATAATACCATAAATATATCACTTCTAACACCATGAAGTTATCATTTTCATAAATGTAATTATCTATTTAATAAATAATAAATGGTAACAATTAAAATATTATGACTTCAGCACCACAAAATAAAGCAAAGAGCCCTAAAATAATAATGCTCCAAATTGCTTAATTAACTTCTGAAATGGTAAGAATTAAACACAATAATCCCTTGTTGACTAAAAACACATTAGCATAATTTTAATTTCTAAATATATCAATTAATACATAAATAAATCAAGAATGAAATTAAGAGAAAAATTAAAAAGAACAAAAAGAAGGTTTAAGTACCTGAAAGAGAATCAACAAAGTAGATCTCCACAATTTACCAAAGTGAAAGCTAAATTTGAGAAAGAAAATGGAAAATTAGTTCATAGTTTATCGAAATGGAAAATGAAAATAAAAGGGGATAAAGAACTAAAATAGAAAATAAAATAGTCAAATTGGAAGAAAAGTATATCTAGAGAGAGGGTTGTTCACCATCTTACCAATTAGGGATGATCGATGGTTTGAACAATACACTGAACACAAACGACAACGACGAATTTGAGTCTCACACAATTCAACACTTCGAGTGCTCGAGTTCGGCGGAAGAAAATGTATTTACTAATGACTTAGGGTTATAAGATAATGTGAATATATATATATATATATATATATATATATATATATATATATATATATATATATATATATATATATATATATATATATATATATATATATATATATACATATATATATGTATATATATATATATATATACATATATATATATGTATATATATATAACTTAAAATTAAAATTATATTATTATGTTGTGTTACCATATTGGGTTGGGCTTATCAAGTTTAAGACAATTGTTATTATCGTCGCCTTTTTTATCTAACTTCACCCCACTTTGTTTTTTTAATTTTATATTTTTTTTGGTAAAAAAAATCTTTCAAAAATATTAAACTCGAATAAATTACTTTTTGAAACTGAATTTAATTTAAATGTATCATCTTCACTCATGAATACAACTTTTATGGTGCATACAAAAACACAATACTAAATATTTTCCACCACAAATAAAAAATTTCACTAAACATACACTCGCATCAATAATTTCAAATTAAAATAATTTCTTTATAGACATTATCTCGTCTCCTTATTGCTCTCTCAGGTCTTGTTTTGGCTAAAATAAAAACAAGTTAAAAAGGGAGAGTTCAAGAAAAAGAATGAATGAGTTAAAAAGGAGTGAAAGGAAAGAAAATAAAAAAGAATAATACATCATAACTATAATGGTACTACTTTAGTTAATTAAAAACAAATGGTTAAAAGAAATAAAAATAAAATGAATAAACTAAATCATCTTATTCACAATATTTCACACTTTTTTTACTACATGTAAATAGAAATGTCAACAAATGCATTCAAAACTCTTTTAAGAACTTATCTATCAAGCCAATAAACATATTCAAACCCTTTTTAGGAACTTAATCATCAATACCTATATCATACAAGTCACCACACCCTTCCATTATATTACAATAAAATTCTTATTCATTTGTTACTATAGTCTCTACTAATTTTGTTAATTTAACACTCAACTCGTATTGGTGGTTTCTTCTCTTATCTTGTTTTGAAGATCAATGGCAATAAATGAAAGTAGTCAAAAAAATAAGTTATGTCTTGCAATTCAATTATAACTAAGGTTAGAATTTTGATGTTTGCATACTTCAGAAAAAACTTATTTAGCATCATTATTTAGCATCATTATAACTTAAAGGTTCTATAGTATAGGTTGGTTAAAGTTATCATGTTGTGTGTTTTTAATAAAAATAAAAGTGTTAATGCATAATTATGTTTGTAATACTTAAAAAGGAAACTTTAAACAATTACTTAATAATATTCAATTAAAAAGGGTCATTATCATTCTTTTTAAATAATTATAGTCAATGACTTCTTATGTGACATCTCATGTATTATACTCATACTTGGACTTCATTTGTCATAAATAAATTGAAAATTATATGCAAATGGATATAAATTTATAGTCCATAAATCAAATATTAAAGTAATTTAAAAGAAAATAAATAATCACATACTAAGTTTTTGAATCCTAAATCTACCCCAACAAATACAAAAGAAAGAAGAGACTTAGACTCAAAACAATCATTTATACTCATCCATACACACTATAACCCAATATATATGTCAGTGAGTCACTTAACAAGATTTGCGTGAAGAATCTTGGTGAGTTTCCTCTTGTAGAACTACTTGAGAGTCCTATCATATATTGGGTTCATTATCTGAGATCTTGATCAACATATCTATGTGTTCTTCCTTGGGCTTCTCTTTTAAACCTTTTTACATGTTTTTTCCTCCTCCTTCAAGATGTCATCCAACAAATCTACAGCAGTGGATCCACTTTCTTGCACTTCTTCTAACTAGGGTTAGATGAGAATATAGGTGAACAACATGTATCATTGTTTTTGAAGCATGTTGAGTAGGAGGTGCAGTCTTTACATTCCTCTAACGAGAATTGAGTCTTGTAGATGATAGAATGAAAAAGAATTAGATAATTTAAGAATCTTGTAGATAATCATTATATAAAAAAAAAAACTATGCATACAAATTAAGATCCAAGTTAAAAGAAAATAAGTAGCACAAGCAAATCAACTTGAAAGTATACTAGGAAACAAGTATCCTGTAAATTGAAATAAGTTCATGATGAAATAACAAACACCAAGTAACATGAAGAGAAGTGATGTGAGCATATACGAAAAAAAAATCTAAAAATTTGGGAGAAGAAGTTTATTAAAAGTAGATTACAAGAAAAAAAGTACAACAATAATGTCAACTTGTATATGAAATTTAAACAATAATACAATCTTTTGGATAAGCTACAGGCATACAAATTTAACATAATACAAGCTAATTAATAAAATACAAGTTTAATTTATAGTTTTTATCATTTATAATTATACTTTTTCATATTGGGTAACACTAACGCAACCCAATTATGAATTCCAATACTCTCATCATGATTTCAAACAAAAACATTTTATATATTGATTCATTAAAAGGTAAAAAAAAATTAACATCTTAAAGGCATTCCAAAAAAATTATTGCAAGTTCCAATCCTCCAATAAATAAGAAAACCCTTCCAACACATGCTCACAATGGTAGAGATGCTTCGGTGGCGGTCAATGTGATAATGCTCCTAGCGCGATGAGCCCTCCTCGACGAAAACCTTTGAGTGTTACTTTCTTCGAAAACGATCCTATTTGATAAAACGAAATGATGATGGAGGTTTCCTTTGTGATGAAAGTAACAAAGAAAAAAACATAAAATTGATGTAGTACCGAATGAGTGGCATGAGTGGTTTAGCAGTTGCAAGCAAATGAGCAACAAGAGTAAAAGAAGCAACGACAACCATATAATGGTTGATGATTAAGGTTTTAGGAGAAATGTGTTATTTGGGAGGGAAATAGTGGTTGATGATTAAGGTTTTAGGAGAAATGTGTTACTTTGGGAGGGAGACGAAAAAATTAGTGATGAATGAAATAAAATAGAGGATGATATGAGTTTAAAAGATCTTAATTTAATTATATAAAATATATCGTTTTAAAAATTTTAATTATAAAAATATTTTAATTTACAAATTTTTAAAGGAATTAATATTAAAGTTTTAGAAAAAAAGTATAAAAAACTAAAAAATATAAAAATTGAAACTAATATATATATATATATATATATATATATATATATATATATATATATATATATGAATACCTAAGTAATTTTATATATATTAGCGTAATTTATTAATTAAAATTAAATGCTTAAGTTATATATAAGTACATAAAAATAAATTTGATAAAATTTAATATAAAGCATATATTTTTTTTATTTTAAAAAATAAATCTTAAAATGAGTAAAAAAATATAAAAAATAAAATATACATGAAATTAATTATATCATTTTTAAACTTTATCTTATTTACAAATACACACATTTTCAACCTTAAATATATTCCAATTTATCTTTAAACTTTACCTTTTGAAAATTAGACACCTAAATTTTTATTTCCTATATGATTAATCTTTAAAGCTTATCAATTTTTTTTTATAAAATATGTTTTCTAAACTTTTCAACTTAAATCATTTTCATTAAATGTTAACATAATAATAGTTAATACATTTCTTACATAAGTTAAATTACTTATTAGCTATTATGATAATAAATATTAAACGTTATAAATTCAAGTTTTTACTAATTAACTAATATATTAATATTTATAAAATACTTATTAGTATCATGTTTACTAATTAACTAGATATTATTTTTTATTAAAAAAATATCTAAATATTAAAATAATTAAGTAATATATAATTTATTAAAAATAAATATATTATTATTTATTAATTAAATAATAAAATAAATATATGTATAAATTTAATAGTTAATAGATTATTATTTACAAAACTAATACCTTAATATTTTTTCATAAAATAATTCATACATTAATTATTATTAATTAAATAATTTATATATTCATATTATTATAAAAATATTTGTTAATTAAAAAATAATTAAATTACTATTTATTAATTAAATAATAAGTATATTAATATTTTTAGTTATATAGTTAATAGATAGTTATTTACAAAAATTAATAAATTAATATTTATTGATGAAATAATTCATACATTAATATAATATTAATTTATATAAAGATATTTATTAGTTAAATAGTTTATATATTAATAGTTAAATAATTAAGACATTATTATCTATTACTAATTAATTATTAATTAATTATTAATTAATTAATTAATTATTAAGAATTTATATATTAATTTTTTTAATCAATTAATTATTAAACTAATATTTTAATTAAATTAATAATACGTTAAAATATATTAATATCAATAGTTTTTATTAGACAATTTACCAACGGATACTTTGTACAATACGAAAATAAACATGATCTAAAACTTTGTCCATTCGACGATACTCAAATCTTACCAACAGATTTTTTGTTGAGAAGGATTAATATTCGTCGTTTATCAATAATTCTTAATTTTCTTATAATATACCTAATTTATTATGTAAGTTAATGAGTATGGGGTTTTAACTTTTTTTCACCCCATACGAATTTGGCCAAACTAGATGTAAAGGGCTTGTTTTGCTTCTTTTTTTATGTAAGTTAATGTTTTTAAAACTTTTTTTTTTTATCTAATCATGTTTTAATCTATTTCTCTTGTTATTTTTTATTCATCAAATAATATTGATACTTAATGTTCTCCTGAGATCCTTATTAGGATATTAACTAAGTAGAAATTAAATTGTTTAAAAATTATTAAGTAGAAATTAATTCATCCTCATATCCATGCATTTTGTGTGATCCAAAACTGTATCTCTCCCTTAAATCCATAGTCTTTCACATATAACTGAAAACAAACGGAACATAAAAAGATGAAAAGAAAAAAAATTCAAAGAAAGTTACACATAGTTCCAAGTGTTCCTCTTTTTAAACTTAATGGTACTATATCTAAGACAATAGATTCATATACATATGAAATTAGAAAATCCAACAATTGGATATTGAAAATGAAATAAAATGTACAAAAATAGCATAATCTCTTACCATGTGTTTGATGAAAACTTCATAATTTCAAAGAAATTAAAATACATTCAATTTTAAACTGTTTAATTTATAAAATATTATGTCTATACAAGAAAATTTAAATTAATTGAGTTTTAATTTTTTTATTTATATAAAGTATTTAACTTACCAATTAATAAAAAATGTATTTGTTGATGGTAATTTTCAATCTATTTTTTAATATTTTTTTAGCTAAAGTCTTCCAAAAACCTTTTTTTTTTCAAAAATTATGGCCAATATGAGTGGAAAAATAATCCCAACAAAGTGAATAAAAAAAAAACTCTATTACCTTGGATTGAAAAACCTTTACTTGTATAGACTAAAAAATAATCTCACTCAATAAAAATTTGTAATTAATATCAACAAAAAGTAATTCATCTAACTTAAAATTCTAATTAACATCAACAAGAAGCAGTTCATCTAACTTGGACTAGAAAATTCTAATCAAATTATCAAGAAATAATTTGAAGTTACATTGACTAAAAACAATAACTGTAATAAACATCCGTCTATCATTAATTAAAAAGTAATAACTAAATAATTTTATTTAAAATAAATAAAAAATAATATATATGAAGATTCACGTATATCTAGAATAATAAACATAAACATAATAAGGAACAAACTTTTATTGAGACTTAATAAATAATTAGTCATCCAATCATGAGAATTTTTTTTTTCCAAATAGTACGGTTCTAAAAAATATTCTCAAACGACGTACTATTTACTATATTTACTTAAATAACGCCGTTTATTGTTCATGGTCAAAATCGAATTTTAAATTTTATTTTGACACGTTATTACAAAAATTAAGTTACAATTTGATTTTTAGGAAATCTAAATTTGACTTAATTTTTTTTTTATAAATTTATTTATCCATTTTGTAAATATTATTGTTTTTTTTCTTCTAATTTGAATTTATTATTTCTCTTATCATTTTAATAAATTATATTTATAATATTCATTTTAAATTTCAATTAAATCATTTCAAGAAACAAACTTTCTAATACATTTAAATAAACGCACATTTACAGTATTAACTTAAATAATTAATTTAAATTACAACTTAAATTTTCAATTTTTATTATCAAATAATTTTATCACAATTAAACAACTTAAAGTTTTATTAATTTTAAATAACAAAGTTTTATTATAAAAAAAGTAATATTTTTCAAAAATACTATATTACTTAAAAAAAAATGTAACACGTTTTCTCACTAACAACGCAACTTAATTCAATATATCATTTCATATATTACATAGTTAACACAATACATTTATTAAAGTTATTACAATATTTAATAAGTGTGTAAAATTTTCATAATTTTAATTAATATATTATTTATTTCCCTTTTAGAGAAATTTATTTCTTTATTTTAAAAACTCTTTTATTTTTTTGCTTCAATGAAATAAACTTTACAAATATCATTAAACCCAGATTAAATATATTTATTCAATTTTAAAATATTTATTGCACTTGACAAAAACATATATCATTCATCTACTGCAATAAATTTAATTTCATAAATATGTATGCATTATTTCATATTCTATATAATTAAATTACTAAATACACTCAAATCATTAGTTTAAAAGAATATTTAAAGTATTAATTTTATTATCAAATAATTTAATATTTTTTACAAAATCTTAATGTTAACTAAATTTAAGAATTTATTTAAATTATTACAAATATTGTAAAACAGTATTATATCTGGAAATTTTTGGGAACGCGATACTTGAGAACATAATAGTCTTCCCTCTCACTCCTTACTCAACTCACCATTAAAACACACTCCACGTACCACTCACTGTTCACCTTTTCACATTCTCAACACTCCATAGCCTCATTCTTCAACCATCCTGTTCTGTCATCATAAATTAACATAATTTACAGTCAATAATAACGTTTTTGCAAATAATAACACAAATAAATGCAGCTTAATAATTAAATTAATAATAACAAAAGTGGCCACTCCTTCATCCCTCAGACCAACAACCAAACCCGTGAACCGCTTCCAAATTCAGAGTCACGAGACAAAAACCACAGCCATCAGATTCACACCACTCCCATCTTTCTAATACAAAAACAAAATCTAAATTATATCAATTATGGATTACCACATACACCTATAAATACCTTCCACCATCACTCATTCAACCAACATTCCAATATGAATAATCTCTTCTTGCTCTCTCTCACCCTCCTCCTAACCCTCTCCGCCGCCCACCGCAAACCCCCGCCCGTCGCCGCCCACCGCAAAACCCCGCCCGTCGCCGCCGGCAAATCCGTCGCACCGGAGATCCAACAAGCCTGCGCCGCCACGCGATTCCCGGAGCAATGCCAAACCTCTCTCTCCCAATACCCTAAACTCCCGCCCAACCCCTCCTCTCTCCAGTTTATCCAGTCCGCCATCGCCATCTACTCCGAAAACCTCGCCACCGCGCAGTCCATGGTGAAGTCCCTCCTGGACAACGCTGGCGGCAGCCGCAACCTCACCGTGGCCGCCTCCACCTGCTTGGAAGTATTGGACAACTCTAATCACCGCACTTCCCTCGCCAGCGACGCGCTGCCACTAGGCAAAATCAAGGACGCGCGCGCGTGGCTGGGCGCCGCGCTCGCGTACCAGTACGACTGCTGGAACAGCCTCAAATACGCGAACGTGTCTGCGGCCGTCGGCAAAGCGATGGCTTTCATCGACTCCCTCGAATCTCTCTCCAGCAACGCCCTCAGCATGGCCTTCTCGCTCGACGCCTTCGGAAACGATACCGCTTCGTGGAAGCCACCCGTCACCGAGCGCAACGGCTTCTGGGGCAACGTCGCCTCCGGCGATTCCGCCCCCGTGGGAGGTGTTCCTCCCAATTTGAAACCTGACGTTACGGTTTGTAAGAACGGAGCTGACGGCTGTTATAAGACCATACAAGAGGCCGTTGACGCTGCGCCAGATAACGGCGACGGGACAAAGAGGTTTGTCATACTTATAAAAGAAGGAGTTTACAAGGAGACGGTTAGGGTTCCGTTAGTGAAGAGGAATGTGGTGTTCTTGGGTGACGGCATTGGCAAGACGGTCATAACCGGTGATGCTAACGTTGGACAACAAGCCATGACAACTTACAACTCTGCCACCGTCGGTACGTTTTCAATTATATACTTAAGGGTAAATTGGTCATTTTTCCCCTAAGCAGCTCTTCCAAATAATGAAAAATCACTTTTCTTCTCAAATGTGTAAAAAAGTATAATTTACTACATTAACTTTACTGCTTAACATTAATTTGGTACTAAAAAAATTAGAATGCAGAAAATAGTTTCATAAAACTTAACTCACTTTTTACATATTAAAATATTGGATAATAATATTTTTATTTTTTCTAAATTGACACTATTTATACTTTCAGGAATTAAAATGATTATTTAACTTAATTTTGTAGAATAAGTTACATTTTTATAATTGTATGAAAAATGTAAACTAATAATTTTAAAACTTAAAAATATTTATCTTTAATATAAAAAGAGTGACACTGTAGTGCTTTTAAAATCAAGTGCAACTTTAATAAATAAAAGGAGATGTGAATGTAATTTACTTTATAATTTTTTTAAAGGAAGAACAATTGAATTATGTGAAAGATGTGATTTTTGACATAACTATGACGATGGCAGCTATTCTTGGGGATGGATTCATGGCAAAGGATCTGACAATCGAGAACACGGCTGGTCCTGACGCACACCAAGCAGTGGCATTCAGATCAGACAGTGATCTTTCTGTGATTGAGAATTGCGAATTCTTGGGCAACCAAGACACTCTCTATGCTCACTCCCTCCGCCAATTCTACAAGTCCTGCCGCATTGAGGGCAACGTGGATTTCATCTTTGGAAACGCTGCTGCAGTTTTCCAAGATTGTCTCGTCCTGGTTCGTCCCAGGCAACTGCGTCCAGAGAAGGGCGAGAACAACGCTGTCACTGCACATGGCAGAACAGACCCTGCTCAACCCACAGGCTTTGTTTTCCAGAACTGTGTCATTAATGGCACTGAGGAGTACATGGGTTTGTATCACGGCAACCCTAAGGTGCACAAGAACTATTTGGGTAGGCCTTGGAAGGAGTATTCTAGAACGGTTTTCCTTAATTCAGAGTTGGAGGTCATTGTGACACCCCAGGGTTGGATGCCATGGAGTGGTGACTTTGCCCTCAAGACCCTCTACTATGGGGAGTTTGGGAACAAGGGACCTGGTTCTGATTTGTCTCAGAGGGTGTCCTGGAGTAGCAAGATCCCTCAAGACCATGTCCTAGCCTATTCAGTGCAGAATTTCATTCAAGGAAATGCTTGGATTCCATCATCATCATCGTAATTAATGGAAATGCGGGACTTTTTATTCATCCCCTCTGTAAATCACCAATTATCAATCGATACAATAAAAATACCTTTCCAGTTAGGAAGAAATTTTAAATCAATTTGAGTCATCCCACTCACTTTACTGGCTTCACTATATGGATGATTTAGAGTGTTTGGTTATCAGTTAAAATCATGGAAAACAACGTTGAACTGAATCATATATATTCAAAATCTTGTTCATCGATCTTATGCTTTAGAAAATGGGAATTTTCTTTTGCCTGTATCATTACAAACGGGATTTCGAAACACGATACTCTGTTCTAAGTTTACATGTTCCCCTAATATATATGGGTTGGGAATACTCCAATTCTTAATTGACAGTTTTGCTATACGTAAGAAATTGAAAGAAGAAACCATTTTAAGAAAGTTTATGCGAAAGATAAATTATTGTAAACATATCAATTTTATTTATTTATTTTAATTTTTAAACCATCAATCAAGTATGCACAAGTGGGTGTTTGCATAGCTCGACATGTTGAAGTAAATTTGTTCCTTCTAGCACTTTCCGTCCAAAGAAAACACAATGTGGAGGGAGACCATTATGGGCACCACGATCTTCTAACAAAACCACTGATTTTTCAATTTCTATAATTGTTACATGAACGAAACTTTCAAACCATCTTCCATTATCCAAATGTCATGAAATAAACAGAAATGTTTTGTTGTATATAATTAAAGCAAATATTTGGCGGTGAGAAGGAGGTTAGAAATGGTGACCTTTATTGAAAGAGGTTAATGGGTGTAGTACAAGTGGCAGCCGTTGGCCTCTACTTTGAGCTTTGGCAAAGGGGTCATTTAGTTGGTTATGTGACCCATTCCTATTAATAAACTATCCATGTTCACATAGACTTGCACGTGAATGACAAAGGAATCTGAGCTCAGACAATGGTAGGAGCACTCGGGAATTTGATAAAGAAACTACTCTGCCTGGTCATTTTCACATGATTTAACTTTTAACCACGGACGCAACTATAGGCAGCTGCTTCCCCTACTCTCTTAATTATATTTAACTTTTAAAATATAATTTTTATGGATAGGTATCTAATAATGGTTTTATACACAGTGACCAACAACAGTCCACAGTTATACCTACCATAACCATTTTCATTGACTTGAGCACTGCAGAATAGCACCACTATTCTTGTTGACACGAGGATCTGATAGTGTTGGCAGTAGTCACATGTTGCGGAAAGGTCTTCAAAATTATTTCAAATCAAAAAATTGAATGCTTCACAGTTCACGTGAGAGTTTGTTCACCACTCATCCACAGCAATACTATTTCTTTTCCAAAAGCTATAATTCTTGGAAGTTTTTGAGACTGGACAAAACTATATATTTTCATAAATTTGTCCCAGTACTTAGGCTATGTAATAAATAAATGAAAGGATGGGCATAGTGCTATCTTCACCAAAATTTGCATTGATGCAGTAATGCTATTTTTTGGGGTGTGGCTAGGCACTGTAATAGGAATCAGTGGTTTCTCCACTACCTGCACTACCTGCTTTAGGATGAATAAGCAATATAGGGCGTATCCACTTCCTATACAAATGCTGTTATTATTCCTCACAGATCAATATAATAATGACCAGGTTTGTTGGTTCCATGTGTACTTGGAATGTTTGTGGCTAATAATCACCCATTGAACTAGTTTGTCAGAGAGTGGTTCTGCTAATAGAATATAGTTGAATAATATGTGTGTTAGTTCAACCATTTTCATCTGTCCCCGACCATTATGTGTGTTGAATTTAAACCTGAACCACAACTGTACCAAAAAAGCCTGAGGCAGAATCCCACTTATCATTGTTGTAATAATCCCAATATTGTAAGTGTATTAAGTGTAACAATTAAAGTCATACAATTTTGCTTAATTTTAAATATTTGCATATTTCAGCGTCTTCTTTACGTGTTTTGTTATTGTTTTTTTAAATGAGTTATATTATTATTTTATTACGATGGTAAATTTATTTTCTTTTATCTTTCAGTCCAACTAAATGAGAAATAGTAGTTTGACACTACCGATGTTAATAACATTCATTTTACACTCTATTATGTTAATAAAATATTATATACTAATAAAGTAATAATATTTTATTAGTATCAAATGGCTACTAATGATGTCAAATTATCTTCATTTTTAAAGTAAATCCTCAGCAAATATATTTTTGTCTTTAAACACTAATTCAATGCCATTTGATATTAATAGGTGAGAATATCTTAAAGTAAAATTATGTCAGGCCGGAACTATTTATGCATTTTTCTGACTTTTCTTTTTCTTTTTTAATCTGTAAATTTATGATACATAAAATTGTAAATCTTTATGTTAACTTTTCCAAGGACGGAATCTACTTGATTCAGTAGAGATGGATGGTTAGTCTCTGAGTGGAAAATTTATCTTGATGGTCTGAATTCTAAACGAGCTAAATTTTTTCTCTAAATTAGTTATATTGAATTAACGAGTTACTTTGACTTATCTTAAAAATAAAAATATTAAAAAAATACTTCTAGGTTTTAAAATTTAAAAATAATATATATATATATATATATATATATACTTTTGAAATTTAAATTATAAAAAGATAATTTCAATTTTTAAATGTAGCTAATTAGTATATAATAAAATATAGTTTTTTATTTTCTTCAAACTATTCATTTTAAAAGTAAGTCTACCTAGTCTGATTTGTTTAAATTTATTTGAATAAAAGGTTTAAGTTAAATCAAAATTGATCTGGTTCAATTTAGTTTTTCTTTAAACTTTGTCTTATTAATTAGTGAATGAGTTCAGGCTTTTCCTATTTTTTCTTAAATTACTATACATAATTACAAATTTATTTTGATGTAACATTGTATTCATATTTTGACTTTAAAAATGTACTTTTAAGTTTTCTGTCATAAAATATTTAACTCTTTCATAATTTTTTAAAATGAAATATTTTATTATATTTTTAATAGGTTGTTTTCTTAAGTTAGTATTTTCAAAGTTACAAATGATTTGTTAGCGCTTCCTTTATATTGATTTGGTTTTAAGTGATTTAATAGCTAATGAATATGTATTCTTTTTAATGGAGGAAAGCCTGACAACTTATATATTACATAAATACCTTTTTCTCCAATCACTATTATTTTTTATTTTTCTCACTTTGTCTTGAGGTCAACCAAAATTTACTTTTAAAGCATAAGTCCAATGAAAAAAAAAATACTCTTTTTTTTTTTTTTTTTT
>Ga0209700_103174_pt1 | contig 31962 bp, 10 predicted proteins | sample SiratroredBW_FD_187528 | JGI IMG/M metagenome (GOLD analysis project Ga0209700, IMG submission 187528) | Root nodule microbial communities of legume samples collected from California, USA - Siratro red BW (SPAdes) (version 2) | ecosystem: Host-associated > Plants > Roots > Nodule | place: USA...
CAGAAGGTTCTCTCTCTCTCTCTCTCTCTCTCTCTCTCTCTCTATATATATATATATATATATATATATATTCACTCTTCTTCGTTCTCACTTCTGAGTTCCTTCTAATAGGAAACTCATCGAGGCCATCGAAGAATACCAGGGCGATGATCCTCTCCTCCCATGGCTACAGTTAGTATCTGCATCCCTCTTCCTTTTCTGCATCCCTCTTCCTTTTCTATACTCCTTTTTTTTTTTAAACATGGATTAATTATCAGTTAAACCGTCTTATTTTTTTAATCATGATAATGTAAATTAGCGTCATGGTTTAAATGTATTGATTGAAAAAGGAAAGAAAAAGTTTGTTTTCTAGTAAATAATTCCGTGTCTCATTAAGCTCAGAGTTTGTATGGTGTTTATGGTTGAAGTTTCACTTTTGTCGTTATGCACAATAAAATTAATCGTTCCACATGTCATAAGTAAATTCCCTTACATGAACCCTAATGTATGTATTTGCTACCTCAAATTACTCTTATTTTTGTCAAAGAAAATTATACTTTGACACTGAATTACATTCATTTCACACTAATTTTATTTAATAAAATATTATATAATAATAAAATAATAATTTATTTTAATATTAAATAGTTTTATTTTATTATTTTACTATTTTTACATTGTCAAACATCCTTTTGTCAAACAATTTCAATTTACTTCAATTACTGAAAGAATACCGGAAAATTACTATTAAAACTAAATAGAAGCTAAAAGATAAGCATTCATGTTATTGGAGAATGATCGATAGGCTCTGATGGATTCATTATTCTATAGGTAAGAGATTATGATATTACCTTTAAGCTAAATTCGCATTTGAATCTTAACTCATACCACTTATCCTGTACACACCTATCGGAGCATCATAGTAAAGAGACATACATTTATATAAAGTAAAATAATCAGCAATTAAATGAGGATCCTTCAAGTGTCGTTATCTAATTTTAGAAAGTTAAAATATAAACGAAATAATATTCTAATTATATCCCATAAGATTTTTCACCCCTTAATCTTCTTTATTTGGACCTCTGCCCCATCCTATCGTATTATCTGTAGAGTAATTTTGTAATTAGTAGGAGAAAAATATTCATTGGTACAATTAATTAAGAAATTAAGATGTATTAAATTAATAATTCATAATAATAATTAAGAAGAGGAAAATGTTTTTATTGGACTTATTTTAATTTTGAAGGTGTATCAAGTGGGTTCAGGAGGCGTTTCCTCCCGGTGGAGACAGTTCGGGGCTGGTGGTCATTTACGAGCAGTGTGTGCGTGCCTTTTGGCATTCAGAACGCTATAAGGATGATCTGCGCTACCTCAAAGTGTGGCTTGAATATGTGGGTGTTCTTGTGACACTCTTGTGTGTATTAATGTGGTGACTACCTGAATTATTTGTGACAATTTAAGAAATGTTGCAGGCAGATAATTGCTTTGATGCGGACGTTATTTATGCTTTTCTGGATGCAAATGGAATTGGAAAAACTCATTCCAATTTCTACATTTCTTATGCTTTGCACTTGGAGTCTAAGAACAAGTTTAAAGCTGCCAACCAGATATTCGAGCTTGGCATATCTAGGTAAGGACCCTAATCTCTTGGAGCCGGTGAATGAAGCCTTTTCTCGTTTGATAATTGTTAGTTATATTGTGCGTATTTGGATAACAATTTAAAAAGTACTTCTGATTGTTAAACATATACCCTTTGTATCTTTTCAGGTTAGGATTTAGGGTTTGGGATATGAAAAGTATTTTTGTAAGGGGACTAACTGTAACTCAAACATGCTAAAAACAGTTGCATTAGTCCAAGTGCTTGTCCTTGTAATTTCAGTTCAAACAAATTTGGAAATGTTGGTGCATTTCCCATCCCTTATTATGCCCTGGGTTTTGGACTTTGTGGTTCACAAGACAAGTGTGTGTGTTTTCATATTTTGGTGTTTTTTTTTATTAGCATCACATACTTCTTTGAGGTCGTATTTTCCGACGAACATTTTGAGTTGCTAACTTGCAAATGCTATACCTCATTTGATTGCTCCATTTTGCAGGAATGCTCAACCAGAAGATAAATTGAAGTCTGCTTATAGAAAATTTCTTGCACACTCGCTGGCAAGGCCAACAACAACTAAAGATGTATGTGGTTTTCCAATTGAGTACTTCTTTAAAACTGTTATAGTTGTAAAATGATATTTTGATCTATCTACTATATTCTTCTGCTGTCTAGGATTCAGTAGAAAAACTGGCACCCTCACGTAGTTTTGGAACTGTTCTTGCCAATCGAGAAAATCGTGAGTACTTTACTTGGTGCACAATCATTTGTCTCAAAATCATGAATTTGAATTTTGAACATCTTTCCCGGTGGTTGCAGGTTCTGCCCTGTCCAATTTGAACACGACTTGTGATCTTTCTGCCAAGAATGATAGGTAATATGATGGTTTCTTTGGCTTTATTTAGTTGGAGTTTTCTATGTGATGGTTATTTTTCGAATTGCACGCTAGTTTTCTCTTTTAGAGAAATATATGAAACTTTAACACCTAGGTATTTCTAATGTGAAGGGTTTTTCGGCTCGTATGAGTATTATATTTTTATTTAGAATTCTTGATTAATGTCCATCATATTGTTCTCTTCATGTAGGACTCGAGCAGCTCCATTTTCCATTTATAAAGATTCAGCTGCAACTGGTGAAACTGATCCTCATCAGCCAGACCAATCGCACTCTTGGCGCACACTTGGAGCTCGAGTTGACAGAAATAAGGAAAACAATGCAATTCCTGGCAAGTGGAAATCCTTTAAGGTACTAAATTTTCAACCTTTTGCCTGCATTTTCATGGTTGATCATAATAATCTTTCAAAACTGTACTTAATTTTGGGTGTGTGTTTCTACATTCATTTAATGCCTAAGTTATTGAATGATTTCAGATTCCACGGCGACTTGGGGCAAGACCTGGAGGGGCTACTCCAGGTGCCTTTATCCCAGTGTTTGTTGATGAAGAATGTCAAGAGTAAGTGGAATTTGCACAAATTCAGTTTGGCTGTCAAATTTACGTTGAGAATTTTCTTAATTGGCAACCTCCATTGCACCCACACACATACTCAATTTCCTTAAAGATGGGATTAAAAAATACATTATTCTTTAATTTTTCATATTAGCAGTGCACGACTTGACCTTTGAGTTATTACCGGAAATTAGATAGTCACGAAAGAAGTTGTCTAACAATTAGAGCAAATGAAGGGTAAAATGTGCAAGATCTCTGAAGATTTTGCTTGAGATGGGGTTAAAAAATACATTATTCTTTGATTTTTCGTATTAGCAGTACACGAATTGTCCTTTGTCTTATTACCGGAAATGAGATAGTCATAAAAGAAATTGTCTAACAATTAGAGCAAATGAAGGGTAAAATGTGCAAGATCTTTGAAGATTTGGTCAAAATGGTAGGGACTAAAATCAAGTTTTAGCAAAACATAGGGACATCAAACATATTTTATCAGCAAGAGATGATGTTATTCAGTGAAATGAAGGTTTATGTGCTTCTGGTCTACATTGATTGACAGTTCACAAAGTACGAAAGAAGAGGATCGTAAGTGCCCAAGTTTGAAGACTAAGCAGGAGGACGACAAGGAATTAAAAAGGTAATTTCACGTGTCAATATTTGATATAGATGATTGAGCAGGGTCCTAATGAATTAATTGACACATGCATATATTGTTGTTCCTTTCAGGGAAACAGAGTTGCTAAGGAAGAATCCACTGCGTAACTTTCCTCAGAACAGCCTCCCCAGATAATTCATTAAACCTATTTGAATGCCATGATTTCTTCAATAAATTTTGGCGCAGCTTTCCCCTGGAAAGATTGACCCACATTTGCTTTGGTACTGGTATTTCGGGTTTAAAACGATGTACGAATTGTTTGTATGGAGAATTTAAGAAATTTTCAATGTGTGAGAGACACAACATTACTTCAGCAGTTCATTTGCTTTGTAAAATTAGTGTATTTTTCACAATACCTTTGTGTTGTGCCATTTTAATCCTAAATCTTAAACCCTAAGATTTCAGAACATATTTTGTAATGTATATGATTAGACAATTTAGTGTAACATCTATTTTCTTGCTGAAGGGGCCTTAGTGGAAAAGACATTCCTACAACTAGCCAACAAAGACAATCCTACAACTAGCTAATAGCGTCTTGGTAGTAGAGAACATTATCTTTATTGTAGAATTCCCATTTGTACATAGGTGACTCTGAGGTTCTCCTCCTCTGAAAAGATGAGGAGAATGTGAGGCAATGACATTGTTTTGACTCTGATGTAGGATACTTCCCCAAGTTTTGTTTCCATCCAAAAACCAAGTTTTTAAGTAGAAGCAACATAAATTTAGGGAGATAAGAAAAGAAGTATTGTTACATAAAGATACATAAATCTATACATATAAGAAGAACCTAGGATCATGCCACAACACTATCCTATAATATCAGATATGAAAAGGTTAAGGATTACACCCATATGCAACATTTGTCGGTAACAAAAGTTGTATGATTGTTCTTAGTTACGTCAATCAATTGAATTGACGCGAATTATGAGCTGATTGATGCAAAAAAACAATTAAGAGTCATTGTACACATAAAATATGTATGTATAAACAACATAATGAAACACAGGTAGACAAATTAAGTTAAGCAGCCATAAATTGAGGCTTGGAGCAACCTATAATGGGAAGTGACATCTAATTAGAAACGATTTTAAATTTGTTTTAAATTTGTTATTATTTCATTCTGAATAACAAAAATTTAACTGAACTTATAAAAGTATGAATCGGCTATTATTTTTAATTGGAAGCAAGCATCGTGATGCCACCGATCGTGCATCTATCCTGCACCATCTTATTTCAGGAAGAGTTCCTTGTTAGGTACTTTTTTTCCAATACACTCGTACTTCTACCACTCTTGTTATATAGAAAATGAGGAAAGTGTTCCAGTCATACACTCTCATAGTTCACGTTTTTGTAATTTGAAAATATTTTAAACTGTGAAATTCGAAATTTGAAATATAGTTTTAAACTGTATAATCTAAAAATATTCTGAATTGTCTAATTCGAATTATAGTGGAAAATAGGTGACATTTTTTCAAAAAAATAATTATAATAGAAAAATTTTAGAAAATAATTAAAGTGGAAAAGAAGAAAATAAAAGTAGAAAAGGGTGACATTGAACAAAAATAACTTGAAAAAAAAAACTTGCAATCGGCAACAACAATAATGACGATAGTGACAATAGTGACAATAGTGGCAGTGTCGACTATAGTGGCAACGAGATGACATGAGGATAGTGTCAGTGGCGATAGTGACGGGATCGTCAAAAACTACGAGAGCATTAGTGACAATGAATGAAATTTCAACAACAAGCGGTGACAACATCTGTTGAATGTACATTAAAGCTCATTACCATGTATTAGCAATTGGTTATATTTGATCAATTTTTTAAGAAAAATATTTATTTATTAATTGCAATATTTCTAGTAGTAGCTATTGGTTAAGAAGTTGTTATTTTTTACTGTTACAAAGTTTGTATTTAAACAGACGATTGGTGAATAATAAAATTATCTTCCTCTCTTTCCTTTAGTTTTAGTTTTAAACATAAACAAATTGGTATCAAGAACATTTTTCTTTAGAGGGACCTGTGAGTGAACTAAGCGTAACCCATTCAAAAGGCCGAAACACCTTACTTCAATTCATCAACAATGAATTATGAAACTCCTTACACAACATTAGCACCGCCTGTGTTTGATGGTGATAATTTTCAAATATGGGCCGCAAGAATGGAGGCACATTGCGAACAAGGTACGATTGCTAGGTACCGATTTTTCTGAGACAAGAATAGTTCAGAAAATATTAGTGACAGTTCCTATAAGTTTTGAGGCTTCTATTACCTCAATGGAAAATACCAAGGATGTGTCAAAGATCACTTGGCAGAACTTGTAAGCTCTATGCAAACCCAAGAGCAAAGGAGCAAAATGAGGGATGAAATTTTTGTAGAAGGAGCATTACAAGCCAAACTACAAATCAACCAAGGGGAAAAGAAGAAGAATTTCAAAGGAAGAGACACTGCTGCCAACACCAACAGAGTAATAAACAAAAGAGCAAAGAATTCCCTCTGTGTAAGCATTGTGGCAAAATGGGTCATCCTCCTTTCAAATGTTGGAAAAGACTTAATGTTAAGTGTGAAAAATGCAACAAGATAGGACATCATGTGAGATTCTGCAAGTTTCAACAGAAGAATGAAGCTCAAGTTGATGATGAGCAAGAGGAAGAACAATTGTTTGCAGCAACCTATTTTGCAAGCAAGAACTCAACTGAAAGTTGGTTAGTAGACAATGGGTGTACCAATTACATGACCCACGATCAAGAGCTTTTCAAAGAACTAGACAGATCAAAGGCATCCAAAGTAAGAATTGGTAATGGTGTTTTCATTACTGTTAAAGGAAAGAGAACTGTTGCTATTGAAAGTTGTCAAGGTACAAAATTAATTTATGATGTTTTGTATGTGCCTGAGATTGATCAAAACTTGCTAAGTGTGGGCCAATTATTAGAGAAGGGATTTAAACTCAATTTTGAAGATAATCAATGTTCTATTAAAGATGCTAACAACAAGGAAATCTTCAGTATTAAAATGAGTGGTAGAAGTTTCACACTTGATCCCATGGAGGAGAAGCGAGTAGCTTATCCAGCTACTGAGAATAGTAGGGTAATTTGACATAAAAGGTTGGGCCATTTTCATCATGCAGTAGTGTTGAATATGCAGCGAAAGGAGTTGGCTCATGGCATACCTCACTTGGATTCTGAATTGCCAAACTGTGAGGTCTGCCAATATGGGAAACAAGCAAGATTACCATTTAAACATGCAAGCTGGAGAGCAACAGAGAAGCTATAACTTATCCACACTGATTTGGCTGGACCTCAAAGGACTCCTCACTTAAGGAGAGTAAATATTATATCATTTTTATTGATGATTTCACTCAAATGTGCTAGATTTACTTTCTCAAATCTATATCAGAAGTTGCAGGTATTTTTGAGAGATTTAAGCAATGGATCGAAAAGCAAAATGGTTACATGATTCAAGCTTTACGGTCTGACAATGGGAAGGAGTACACTTCAAGACAGTTCACTATGTTCTGTGAGGAAACATGCATTGAGCATCAATTAGCACCATTTTACACCCCTCAACAAAATGGGGTTAGTGAAAGGAAGAATCAAACGATAATGGAGATGGTGAGATGTATGTTTCATGAGAAAGGACTACCAAATGAATATTGGGCAGAGGCTGCATACACTGCTGTGTTTTTGTTAAATAGACTTCCCACCAAAGCAGTAGATGGGAAGACACCATTTAAGGCTTGGTATGGTTATAAACCCTTCCTAAAAAATTTTAAAGTGTTTGGATGTTTGTATTTCACTTATGTGCCACAGATTAAGAGAGACACGTTAAACAAGAAAGTTGAACCTGGGATTTTTGTGGGATATAACTCAGTATCTAAGGCTTATAGAGCTTTTCAACCTTCTACACAGAAAATTCTTATAAGTCTCGATTTGTACTTTATGGAGAATGAACAATGGGATTGGTCTAATGCTGAAAATGTTCCAGCAGCTGACACTTTGTTGAATCAAGATGAGCTTGTTGATGATGCACCCATAAGAGGCACTAGATTGCTATCAGATATTTATGACAGATGCAATGTAACAATTATAAAACCTGCAAGTTATCATGAAGCAATGGAGAATCTCAAATGGAGGACTGCAATGCAGGAGGAGCTTTTCATGATCGAAAAACATCAGACTTGGGAGTTAGTTGAAAGGCCTGAAAACAGGAAAGTCATAGGTGTGAAATGGGTGTTTAAAACAAAGTTGAATGTAGATTGTTCAATCAATAAGTACAAAGCAAGGTTACTTGTGAAAGGGTATGCTCAAAGTTTTGGAGTAGATTACTTTGATACGTTTGCACCGGTTGCAAGACAAGATATCATTAGGATGCTGCTAGCTATTGCAGCCCAAAAGGGATGGAAAATCTACCAACTTGATGTTAAGTCAGCCTTTTTAAATGGTTTTCTCGAGGAAGAAATCTTTGTTGAGCAACCTAAAGGGTTCTTTGCAAAAGGACATGAAGACAAAGTCTACCTATTAAAGAAAACTTTGTATGGATTGAAACAAGCTCCAAGAGCTTGGTACAACAGAATTGATGAATTCTTATCAAAACTAGGCTTTGCTAAAAGTCTTAGTGAATCCACTTTATACATCAAAGGTAATCAAGCTAATTCTATTGTGATTTATTTGTATGTTGATGATCTCCTTGTTATTGGTAGCAATGTTGAACTTATTCAGTAATTCAAAGATGATATGTTACAAGTTTTTGAGATGACAGATTTAGGAGAAATGACATATTTTTTTTGGTATGGAAGTTAAGCAAAATGATGGTGAAATTTTCATTAGTCAAAGGAAGTATGCAAAGGAGATCTTGAAGAAATTTAGCATGGAGAACTGTAAAAGTATGAATACTCCTATATGTCAAAAGGAGAAGTTATGCAAGGATGATATTTCAGAACAAGTGGATGAAACTCTACAAAAGCTTAATTGGTTGCTTGATGTATCTTACAACAACAAGGCCAGATATCTTGTATGCGATAAGTATATTTTTAAGGTTCATGAATTATGCCAAAGAATCTCATCTAAAAGCAGCAAAGACAGTGTTGAGATATGTCAAAGGAACTTTAAATTATGACATCAAGTTTAGTCAATCACAAGATTTCAAGTTACAAGGTTATTCTAACAGTGATTAGGGAGGATCTTTGGATGACATGAAGAGCACCTCAGGCTATTGTTGCTCAGTCAACGACGGAAGATTCATAGCAGCCACAACAGCGGTAAATTAAGCCTTATGGCTAAGAAAGATTTTAATCGATTTGTACCTGGAGCAAGAGACTAATACTGAAGTAATGGTGGACAATCAGGCAACCATAACTATCTCGAAAAATTCAGTTTTTCATGGAAAAACAAAGCATTTCAGAATCAAGTTATTCTTCCTTAGAGATGTACAAAGGGATGGTACAGTGTGTTTGAAGTATTACAAGTCAGAAGATCAACTGTTAGATATTTTCACCAAAGCACTTCCAAGAAACAAGTTTGAGTCACTAAGAGAGAAGCTTGAACTTATCAATCACTAATGCAAGGAGGAGTGTTGAACGTACATTAACATTCATCAACGTGCATTAGCAATTGGTTATATTTGACCAATTGGTTATAGTAGCTATTGTTTAAGAAGTTGTTATTTGTTTACTGTTACAAAGTTTGTATTTAAACCGACTATTGGTGAATAATAAAATTATCTTCCTCTCTTTCCTTTAGTTTTAGTTTTAAACACCAACAACGTCATTAGGATTGGACGACTAGTAGACTCGATCAATACTTTGAAGAAACCACTTTTAAAATTTTCATAAGAAGTGAAAGGTGTGAAAAGACACAAGCCAGGTTAGCTTATTAATGACAACCACCTAACTAAAGTGGCTAACCGAGCACTAAAATAATGAAGGAATACTTTGGGAGTAGGGTGAAGATTCAACATGTCACAAACAAGTCGAAAGACTTAGAGAGCTACCCATGAATTCGAGTGCAACTGTGAGCCATGTTAAGGGTGCGTGGCACACCCATGGTGAATTCATGAATAGGTAGGCATACATATAGGACTGTGACCCTCTTGACTATGACAAACATTGTCCATGGCAATGCACTACTAAAGGGCCACTACACCCTCCTTGACATCCTTATCGACCATAAGCATGTTTGTTGCATAAGACTCGACTAAAGACGACCACTGATACTTTGGAGAAGTACTCGGTCACTTTGGTATCCACCACTCATATCTTGACCTAAGTGGGAGATCGCTCTCGGCTATCTCATCTGCTATGGTCTCGACCCTATCAGATGCATTGGCTCGATATTCACCTGCAGCAGAAGTCTAAGTCTCTCATACTATATTGACCGACCCTCTATAATCCCCTGAAGACTTAGAAAAACTAGGCAGTGAAGACATGACGGACCCTCAGACGGGAAAAAAATTCTCTGGTCCTAGCCACTACTCTAGTTCTCAGACGTAACAAAAAATACAAGTGGTCGTGGAACACAACATTCAAATCATTACAATCCTTTACCTCCAACTGTTAGATTAGATCGACACGAGTATCAAGAAGGACTTACGTCAACAAGATTCCCCTCATTCCCTCTTCAACGCATGGTCTCAAACTTGGAGGGTTAGTAGAAGGAATAACCGGGGACATCCCTATCAAGAAGTGGATTTTAAGCCTAACTCAACCTTACAAAATCAGCATGTAAAGTAAGGTTTACACCCACTTTATAAACTATTGAAAGGCCTTATGTGGGATCTCCAACAATCCTACCTAATATATGAAGGAAAGATCGAGATAGTATCGACTAAGCAAAGAAAAAGTGTGGATTTTTCTTTCAAATAATTTCAAACTCTCAATGTCAAAGCCTAATGGGCTAGTGTATTGTACGTAGGCCAAGATGTACTCGGTCGACAAGACATACAAGCATACATGTATCGGTCAAGATAGTTAGTTAGATACATGTAAGGTATTTAAAATGATAATCAAAGATTAAATATCATTATCGTTAATCAACTTATTAAACCCTTCTGTATTGACAACAAAAGTCTGAAAAGCTAAAATAAGATAGTGAAAACTCACAAATAATATTTTCTAACATCTATAAAATGTACAATTCCAAAATAATCCTTAAATAAATCGATTACTTAATACTTAATAGTGTCTTAAGTATAATTTCTTTTTTTTACATATTCCTCTCCTTCTTCATAACTGAAAACGAAAACAAAGACTTCTTCAATGCTCATACAATAACAAAGCATAAATTAATTAAACTATAAAAGAACAAGTAAACCATATAAAAATGAGATTTAAAATAAAATCACATTTTTTAAGAAACTTAAATAATAGAAATATATAAAATAAAAAGCCAAAATCACATATCAATAGTTAAAAAACACCCTAAACTAAAATTTGAGATAAGCTTTCCTTAGTTAAACCATGAGCGTAAATTGTTTCAGGAAGCAGAGACAGTTAGAACCATATGCGGAAAGACAGAGAGAGAAAGTGTGTTCAAAGTGTTTGAGATATATAAATTAATAAAATCAAAGTGGTCAGCACTTGCAAACCTCTTTGATCCTTAATAGTTGGGTTCCATTAGAGCTTCCCAAACCCTAGCCCTAACAAAATTCAATCGCATATTCAATTCAATAAAATCAAACCAATCAATCACCAAAATCGAAGAAACCGATTCCTGATCGGAGCATGGCGGAGCATCTCGCATCGATCTTCGGGACGGAGAAGGACCGCGTCAACTGTCCGTTCTACTTCAAGATCGGCGCGTGCCGGCACGGCGACCGGTGCTCCAGGCTGCACAACCGGCCGAGCATCTCGCCGACGCTGCTGCTGTCGAACATGTACCAGCGCCCGGACATGATCACGCCAGGCGTGGATCCGCAGGGGCAGCCCCTGGACCCGCGCAAGATCCAGCAGCACTTCGAGGACTTCTATGAGGACATATTCACGGAGCTCGCAAAGTTCGGTGAGATCGAGAGCCTCAATGTCTGCGACAATCTCGCCGACCACATGATCGGCAACGTCTACGTCCAGTTTCGCGAGGAGGACCAGGCCGCCAAGGCTCTCCACGCGCTCCACGGACGATTCTACAACGCCCGCCCCATCATCGCCGACTTCTCCCCCGTCACCGACTTCCGCGAGGCCACGTGTCGGCAGTTTGAGGAGAACAGCTGCAACCGTGGCGGGTATTGCAACTTCATGCACGTCAAGCTCATCGGAAGGGACCTCCGCCGGAGGCTCTTCGGCCGCCACCACCGCGGCGGTGGAGTCTACCACCATGTCAACCGGAGCCGGAGCCGCAGTCGCAGTCGTAGCCGCAGCAGGAGTCCAAGGCACCGCCGGGAGAGACGGGAGAGGGACTCCCACAGCAGCGGGAGGCGGGATTACAGAGAGAGGGACGGCGGTGGACGGCGGAGACACGCCGAGAGTCCCGCCAGGGAAGGTAGCGAGGAGCGCCGCGCGAGGATCGAGCAGTGGAATCGGGAGAGGGAGGAGAAGGAGTGACTTTATCGATGCTGGTTTGCGCAGAATAAACCATCAATTTCGTTCTCAGAGTATTTACCCTGTCTCCTGAGTAGTTCCTATAGTAATGAAATTATTTAAGTGTTCTCTGAAGTATTAAATATCTGCTGCATTAGTGTGTGTTTGGATAGATGTTTGGAAAGTACTTTTGAGTGTTAAACATACTTTTGTTTCTTTTAGTTTGAAAGTACTTCTAAAATGGGACTAATGGTAATCTAAACATGCTTTGCTATTAGTAGGATTTAAAAGATTTTCTATTGTCATGATTTCTGGTACTTCTAATAGTTTCTTTAAGTGACCCCTCTCAATGCTGTGTTGTTACGGTAATTGATTTCTCTTTCTCTTGTGGTGTTTTGGTCGACAGAGATAGGAATGGAACCTTTTAGTTTCCTGAGATTGTAGGATTTAATTAGTTTGGGGCTGCGACGTACTGTATTTATTGTGCTGTTTCAGCTTTTGAATATATGACGACTTTAATTATATTGAATAAGCTAGCTTGTGAGTGTCTCTGCTGAATAATGATCTGGCGTTGGTTTAACGTTTATGATAGTTACTTTTGGTGATGGGGGAGGGAATAGGGTTAATAGTTTGAAGAACAAGAGGTGGACTAGGAACCTTAAAGCTGAAATTTGTAATGTTCTTTTTATTGCCACAGATTGTCATTTTCAGTCACAAAAGCGAGTGGTTAGTTCTTTTCTGGTGTGGTGGTGACCTCATACGTTTTCAAGGGACAATTGTTTTTCAGATCATTGAATGTTTTGATTGTATAAGTAATTGAATGTATCCTGGTAGAGTCTACTCTGTTGATTGGTTAAGTAATTTTTATAATAATCTAGATATAAGTTAGAGTTTTGTTAGAGGCATCTATGGATTGTTTTTACTAGTTTGGTTTATTTCTGCTTGAGTTATGAATCAGAGGGTTTCAATTCTTCTTATTGATAAATTTTGAGTAGAGTTGTGACCCTCCCTACATTGTCTTTTACTTTTGTTATTGTCTTTGACTTTTGTTGTTGCCCTTGTTATGCCTGATGCAAGCTAAGTAAAGTACGGTGGAGGGTATCCATGTGTTTTGATGGCAAGTTAGGGCATGCTTTGCGGCTGTGTGCTATTGGGAAATTATCATTGTAATGAATAGTTGTATCACTTCCGGGATATGATAGTAAATTAGGACATCCTATAGACTTGAATTTAAGTTTGTTTTTGGTTTGCTGTTATGCAGTCAGAACATTTGGCCATTTTGAAGTGTGGCTATGACTGTGACTTTGGGGCTGGGTTTTGTTTTCTGTTTGCCCTTGCTGTTTTTCAATAAGAACATGTTGATTTATTCTGCCATATCTCAAATTTCTTCAGCATATATCCATGTGAACAAGAGATATCAATGATTAATTTTTCTACTACTCTGTTAATGCATCTTCTTCCTTGGTTGGTTATTCTTCCAGGTTGTTTGTAGATTCAATTGTTTATCTCTTTTTCATGCTTAAGAGGAGTTTAGACAAGGGCTCAAAGCCCAAACATTCTCGTTATCCTGTGATGGTGTGATCTGTGATGCTCTCTTCTCTTTCTGGATCTACATGTCTTCTTCTCCTCTTCCTCCCCAGTTCTCCGGTTTTCTCTTTCCTGTTTCTTTAACAATATTTTTTATTGTTTTTTTGCTGTCCATTTTATAATACGAGAGCTTATTTTTGGTTTGAACGGTATTTTCTACAACCCTGGAAGCCACCAATGAGTTGCAACCCGGTGTGCTAGTGGCAGCTATATGTTAAATATTGTGTTAACATATGGTCAATGATTGTTGTTAAGACGTCAAAGTATGAAAACATTAAATGGAAAAGTAAGCATGTAATATATTTGGAACTTGAAAGAAAACACTACCATTACTTTAATTTTTCATTTTTTATTCTTAAAAAGTGTCTTTGGTGCTTTTTAGCCAGACATGTCTTTAATAGTTATTTTCTTGTGTGTTTTTGTTATTGTCTGAATTTTATCTCTTGCTGTTTGGTTGAAGGATATTAAGATGTTTACAAACATGTTTTTCGCCATGTAGGCTAGGTGCACTAGGGGGATTGGTTGTGCAGCGGATGTTCTTGAGATGTAGGAACTGCAATTCAAAGACTAACGAAGTTGGGTTTGAATTGCCTCTTGTAAGACTGCACGTTTCTATTATTAGTATTTAAACATTTGCATGTGAGATTGGAATCCTTTTCTTCGCATGCCATTTTTGGCTGGTCCACCTGTGAATTTATAACGTGCTTTCTTTCTTGTCTTTACAGCACTATAGGTATATAAAAGCATGTTTCGGAGAAATGTTTTTGATGAATCCGAGGGCTAATTACTGTACAAAAATGAGACAACTAAGATGTGCAACCTCTGCTTTGTTATCCTGGGATTATTGCCACTTAGGCTGTGGTGGTATTTGAGCTCTCCAAACCTAGGTTGACATCAAGGCTTAGCGGGTGTTTTGGTTTAACTTATTTAGGAGAAATTTGATAGTTTTTTACAAATAAAATGATAGATTAGTATAAATTTAACCTATACTTCCTTGATATAAATTTATATAAACAACCTATATATTTGTCCTATTTCAAAACTAACACCCTAGAGGACAATTTAGCTAGGCACCACTAGGCAGTGTGACGTAGGTTTTCTATGGGGTTTTCCAACGAAAGTTCTTATTATAAGAAAAAGAAGTTGTTCTTCACTCATCAGTTAGGAAGGAACAGGAATTATCATCATCTGATATCATATAAAGTGCAAGCAGTTTAGGTTTCTGAAACCAGGATGAGGCTGGACAGATGTACAGAGCAGTATGTTCCCCTTTTTGGTCAGACTACCTGCCTTACCTCTTGTAACAGTTGAATTTTCTATCATCTTACCATGTTTGAGTTGTTCATTTTTTAAAGAGGGAGAGGGATGTTTTTTCTGTTTGATTACAGCTAAAGTGGAAGGAGAAGACTAAACTCGATTTCTAATATTAAGTTTCAAAATTTTCCTTTCTTTCACTTTCCTTTTAAATCAATTTTCACACCACTCTCGAATCCTTTTTACTGTACTGAACAGATCCTTGTGTGGTCTCTTTGATATGATAAAGAAAATTGAGGAAAAGGGAAACTTATTTTGTTTTTCGAATTTTAGCTATTAGAAATATATTTTCTCCCTCATTTTTTGTCATTTTCACTTATACGTGGTTTCTTATATTTTATTTTCTTTCTATTTTTTGTCCTTACTTCCGAACACACCATTAGTATCAAATCTGAATAATATGATTATCGTCCGTCAAATTTAGCTTGAATTGATTGAAGCTGATTGAGTAATAGAATTTAGGACCATACTGCCAAGACAGTTTGAATAAACAACCAGCATAACTGGTTTCCCTGCCCCTTCGCTTCAGATTTTTCCAATCGATGGCATGGTGAATTCAGAAAGAGAATAACTGATCTTGTTCACTTTTTAGCATTTGAGGTCTATATTATGTTTTTCATTCACTTTTGTATTGTGATGTCTCTGTTATAAAATATTATTACTAAGCATTCATTGATGTGAATGAAATTTGACATACATGTTTTGCGCAAGATATAGGAATTCGAACAATTCTGGTGTTGATATTAGTGCACTGTCTGCAGTTTGTGTTCAATTACCTGTCAGTGTGCTCTTATTTTTATATACTTTTGTCAAAGATGGAATTTTTTTGGTTGATTATGGATCTGGGCTAATATTCTTTTGCAAAAATTCTAAGCTTCCTAGAAAGGAGTGAAGTAGGGTGTAATAATAGAGTGACTTATTTTCAGTTTTAGTACCCATGCTTTCGTGAATGTATGGCTTTGCTTTAAAAATGTATCAGTATATTTTTCAGTTTTCAAAATTAAGTAGTTTGATCTAATTATAATTTATCATCTAATTGTTAAGAGAGAATATAAATACGATTTTCCAGTTTTTCAAAATCAAGTAATTTGATCTAGTTAAAATTTTTCAGCTAATTGTTAAGAGAGTTTATGTATGATTTTAATAGTATGTTAGTTTATTATTAAACATTGTTATTAACATTCTGCAATTGGCATTTTTATATTGTAATATCAATAAAACAAAATTATTTAATTTTATATACTTTTAACATTAAACATATAATAACATTTTCATTAGCATTAAAGTTGTATTGATAAAACTGAGATTAAAAATAAGATTAAAGTAAAATGTGTTTGTCGTTGGCCTGCTTGGAGGGAGTCCAAATAATTCTCCAAACTGGTTGGATGGCATAAACGTTGTTGAAAGTTATGGATTAGTCTATTTTAAAATATGCTTCGGAACTAGTCTAGTCTGAAATAAAAAATTTGAATTTCAATTCAGAAGTTATTTTTTATTTCAAATAGGTTAATTTGAAAGATAATTTTGTATTTCAAAATAAGTTAAAGTTAATTTTTTATTTTAGAATAAATTAATTTGAAAGTTAAAATAAAATATATTTTGGATTATATAATTTAGAAATTAGTTAAAATTGGTTTTTAAATTATATAATTAAATTTGTACTAGTTGAAATACACCAATACAATTTGAAGAAATGTAGAACATTGGAACTATTCTTAAAGATATATATTAAATTAAAAAATACAATACATTAGACATCACGATATAACATATACAAAAATTAAATTCAAGTGATAATACTAATATTTTTGTATTCAAATGGAAATGTATAACAAACTTAATACAAATTAAAAAAAAAAAGAAACATAACATAATTCAAATTAAAAAGAAAGCAAGCTCATTCAAATTGAAAAGAAAGACATGTGAAACGTATTCAAAGTGAAAAGAAAATAGCTAATATAATATTACCACCATAGAGGAAACAACTCACTGGTATTGACCTTATTAGTTTTATAATAAGAATTTATATAATTCTTCATTTTCAATCAAAGAGTTTTGTATGCTCAACAACCTCCATTCCCACACATTTCCTGGAGCTCAAACCTACTATGAGAGTTGTCTCCTATCCTCTTATAAATTTTAAAGTTAAATCTTAATCTAAATGTTTTTTAAATCTTCCAACAAATTTATTAGTTTATTTTATGGGAAGATATCTTTAATCATTGCACTTACAATCTATATAACATAAATTATACTGTATCTTCTTATATTCTTCTTTGCCATTCCATATCCCCTTCTTAACTTCTTACTTTATACATTGACAACAAAATTAACTCACTCAATCCATTCCCATAATAGAAAAAAAAGAAATACTGATATCTTGTCCCATTTACAACAAAAACATCTCAATCAAATTATCTGTCTTCAAATCTCATTTAAGAGTTCACTAGCCACTAAAATAACAATCTTGCACTATTTATATTTGTCTAAATTTAATAATGATTTATTAAACAAATGATTATGATTATTTTTTTTATAAACAAAACCTTTGTAACTTTTATATATCTTATAAGAAAAAAATAATTTATTTATTACATGAGATATTAAAAGTAGTATCACCTAAATATTTTTAAATATTTAAATTATTATAGAAGAATATTAGATGTCGATTTTATCTGTGAATTTTAATTGAAAATAAATCTCCGTGGTCGATCTTTACTTGTTAACAGTTTTAACACAATTATTTTGCTGAACAATTCTTTTATTTTTAAAAAATTCATGCATAAAATATTTAATGTTAGCCAAGACTTTTGAAGATGGTCCCACACTTATAATTTAAAGATAGTCCCACACTTAATAAGGTTGTCAACATTTTTAATTTGCTATCAAATTTGATTTTTAAGTTTAATTATAAATTGTTTAATATTTTCTTTTAGTAAGTGATCATCCAGATAAAAAAAATATTTGTGTTTTCTTTCAAGGATTACCAACCAGTATTAATAAAAATAAGAAAATGGGATGAATATCAATCAAATAACTGGTAAAGGCCAAATAACTGACAAACCTTTTTACATTATAAGTGTTTCTCAAATATAAATATTATGCAATAAAGAAATTTTATAAACTAAAAAAAGATAATTTATTTTGTTTTCAAAAAATAACATATATCAGACAGATAACAAAATATAGATATCGAAATAAAATGTTTAAGAAAAGTATTCCATCACCTTTGCTATCTTACAATTTCTATTTATATGTGTAAAAAGAATAAAAAATATATAATATAAGTTTTTGTTATACTCATCCATCTTCGTCAACTTTCTTAAAAATTAAAACAGTTTGAAAAATAAAAAAGAAAACCGCATTCATATTTGTGTTTTATTTGGAAATGATAAAGATGTGATGCATTTTTCCAATAAGTTTCATTAGTCGAGTACGTACACCTAAATTAGGCTGAAATTCATGGTAACTTAAGGAAAATAATTTTCATTAGTCAAGTACACCCAAATTAGGCTGAAATTAATGGTAACTTAAGGAAAATAATATAACAACTGTATAAACTAATTAAGATTTTTTTTAAGAAATAAAACGAGAAATTCACATATAATAATAATAATAATAGAGATCAAAGATATATTTAGTTCATTTTCTTTTATAGTTTTATTTTGGAATTTTTTTCATCTCTCAATTTCTCTGGATGTTCCAATATTTTTGTTTCATATTCTTTTATTTAAAAAATTTTAACATGTATAAATCTACATACATACCAATCAATTGTTTTCATTGCTTTTAGCATCCGAAGACTTGATTCAGTTACAAGAGTTTACTTCTCTTTCGTTATTGCATTTGTACGTTTTGTAGCATATACTATAACCTATTTTCTCTCTAAAGCAAACCACGTCTCCATCCGAAAACAAATGACGAAAATGCATTTACAATATAAAACCATAGAGGACTATGAAAGATAAATTTCTTGACTTCTATTAATAATAATAAAACCCATATCAATATTAATACCAAACAATTATCCAATAATAGGGTACTTCAATATTCATTCCACAAGAAAACAACAAAAATAGCCAACCATGTTGATTTAACGCTACCCGTGATCCAACTCAATGCAGTCAAAGAAAGTTGGTGAACTCTGAGATCATGAAAACCAAGTAAGGAATTGAATAATTCAAGCAAAAAGATGAACTCTAAAATATTTAAATATATTAAATTTGAATTAATCTTATTTTAATATTAGAAGTGAAATTTAATTCTTATTCAATTTTATAAAATTTGTTTTTAAGACAAAGTTTCCATATATTTTTAAAAGGTTTTATCTCTGGTCGATATAAGATTTTCAACATACCTCTGTAATGACGGTCGAAATTATTCAACTTGAATATAAAACTTATATGAAATCTTTAACACATTTCTTTCACGTCGATGATATTCAACTTAAACGTAAAACTTATATATAAGTAATGTGATAGCAATCTCATAAGAGATGACCCAATAGGCCCAATATTAAAGATTCTACACCTTTCAATATTAAAATATTTTATTTTTTAAATATTTATTATTAATAATATAATTTGTGCAACTTGCCCAATATAAGACTAAGAAGCATCATAACACTGTCTTATTTTTCAATTCTCAGTCTCTAATTACTTCAGTCATCCCTGTCTATGCAAGAACCAAAATTTAATTGACCTTACAATTTGTTTTCATCTCCATGGATTTTCAGATCTCTGACATGTTAGCTCCTATCTCCTTTTTCCTCCTCATGATGGTGGCACTGAAGTTAGGGAGGAATCTCACCAAAACCAAGCCAACTCCAAAGATACCTCCAGGACCATGGAAGCTACCTATCATAGGAAGCATACCCCATCTTGTTACACCAACACCCCACAGAAAATTAACAGACTTGGCCAAAAAATATGGCCCCTTGATGCATCTCCAACTTGGAGAGGTCTTCACTGTAGTTGTTTCCTCAGCAGAATGTGCCAAAGAGGTAATGAAAACTCATGATCTTGTCTTTGCATCAAGGCCTCTGATTCTGGCTTCACAAATAATAGGATATGATGCCACAAATATATCTTTTTCCCCTTATGGAAATTATTGGAGACAGCTCAGGAAAATTTGCACAGCTGAGCTTTTCACACCAAAACGTCTCAGTTCATTCAAGCCTATAAGAGAAGAAGAGCTCTCCACTCTCATCAAAATGATTGCTTCAGAAAATGGCTCACCATTCAATCTCTCTGAGGCACTGCTTACCTCAAACTATGCAATAATTTCGAGGGCAGCTTTTGGCAAGACGTGCAGAGAGCAAGACGAATATATATCAGTGCAGAAAGAAGTGCTAAAGGCTGCAGGAGGATTTGACATTGGAGACCTGTTTCCTTCTGCCACATGGCTTCAAAATTTCACTGGTTTGAGGCCTACCCTTGAGAGATTGCACCAAAAAAGTGATGAAATACTTGAAGACATCATCAGGGAGCATAAAGATGCAAAGTCAAAAGGCAAAGATGGCCTAGTTGAAGCAGAAGAGGACCTTGTAGATGTGCTTCTAACATTTCAGGATGATGGTGGTGACAATCAGGATATTTACTTAACTGATGACAACATCAAGGCTATAATTGATGTAAGGATAATAAGGAGTTGTGAAAAGTTCTGAGAAGAAACTTTTGTTTTTTCTTTTTATTCTTATATTATCAGATATAAAATTATGTGAATTTTAAGTTTAATTTAATCTTACAAAACTAATTTTTAAGGTGAAGTTTGTATTTACTTATATAAATTATGAAAGGTCTCACCTCTAATTGATGTGAAATATCTAACATATATAGTGTAGAGTTATTAGATGAATTGATGTTTAATACTGACATCTATGAGAACTGTATTGCAGAATATCTTTGCTGCTGGAGGTGAGACATCAGCAACTACCATAGATTGGACAATGGCAGAGATGTTAAAGAATCCAAGGGTGATGAAGAAAGCACAAGCTGAAGTGAGAGAGGTATTCAGAATGAATGGAAGGGTTGATGAAACTTGCATCAATGAGATGAAATATTTGAAGTTAGTTATCAAAGAGAGCCTGAGGTTACACCCACCAGCTCCTCTTTTACTTCCAAGAGAATGTGGAGAAACATGTGAGATTGATGGGTATCATATACCAGTCAAAAGTAAGGTAATTGTGAATGCTTGGGCAATTGGAAGGGATCCAAATTCTTGGACTGACCCAGAGAGGTTTTATCCTGAGAGATTCATTGATAGTGCTGTTGACTACAAAGGGAATAATTTTGAGCTCATTCCATTTGGTGCTGGAAGAAGAATCTGCCCAGGTATCACATTTGGTTTGATGAATGTTGAACTCACCCTTGCACTTTTGTTGCATCACTTTGATTGGGAGCTTCCCAATGGAATGAAAGGTGAGGAATTGGACATGACTGAGCAATTTGCTTTAACTGTCAGAAGAAAACATGCCCTGTATTTGATTCCCTCCATTGCAACAAAATGCTCATAAACCAAAGTTATATCTTTGGTTTGTCAGGTTCACTCTTGAACAAGTGTTGACCAATTATCTTTTAATGATCTAAGTATAGCTGAAAAGTTTTTTATAATGTGACTCATGATGTTGGCATAAGTGATTATGGAATACTTGTAATATTGAATTATGCAAATAAATTTTCATTTGAATGACTTGAAATTTTCCTCCTTTTTGTTGACTGAGTCAAAAATGTTTATAGGTTAGAAGTTTTTTTATCAGTTTCAATTTTTTAAACAGACTGTTTTCTGTTTACCAAGTTTAAGTGTTTCTGTTAACCACGTTTTAGGATTATGCTGTTAGTATCAAGAGAAGTTAAAACCATCAATTTTATTAGTGTGGGACTTAAATATCTAAATTTTAGTGAATGTATAATTGATTATTTTATAGTTTATCACTTAAAGAGATAAGTCTATAAATTTGGTTCATTTTGTTCTGGTTAATAAGCTACACAATTGCATTGTTCAATTCTTAGAATCAGTCTTTGTGAGATAACAAGTGACACAAAAGCTGGTTGAACATCAGTGAAAAGAAGCAATGAAATTGAATCTTATTAGAAATGATGTGATATTTATATACCAAGTTACTACAATAATCGATATAGTATTCATATATTACATCAATTTCAATAAGAATTTATATATTATGTATATTAATTTATTACAAAAATTATCACTACTTGCTTTTGATAACGGTTTAGTTGCAGCTCATATAATATAGGGTTGTTATTTCTATTTTTATATTAATTAGTGTAATTTGAAATTTAAATTTTTAGTATCATTTGTGGCCTTAATCAAGAACACATGGGGAGAGGGAATGGAACTGCAAATGTTCGTCAAGTCCCAGTGTTTATCTTGAAATAGGATGAAAGAAATTAAGGAAATTTAAAACAGGGCAAAAGTTGTTGTCTTTATTTATTTGTTTCTCATTCAAGGAAAGTCCAAAAAAGTTCTGTGGGTTGAAAATTTCCATTTTTAAGCATGAAGTTGGTTTAATCTTTGTGGATTAAATCATTGTTTTTCTTAAAAAAATATATATTTATAACAATTTTTATGATTAATTTTAGATTAAAAAAGTAGTAAAAGAAAAAAAATATTTTTCAATCAATATACAAATATTTTTCATGTTTTATTTATTTATTTTCATTGTTTGAAATGATAAAAAAAAGGAAATATATCCATTCTCTTTCTTTTTATTTGTATCTTTTATTCTATATTTCATACATAATCCACACAAAAAAGATATAAAAAAATTAGACAAGTCTCTAAAATAATTTCTGTAAAAAAAAGCTCTCGTTATATATATATATATATATATATATATATATTAATTGTATTTAACATAAAAATATAATTATAAAAAAATATTTACTTCTAAGAAGAATTTCTATTGAGTATGAAAATAATAAAATTATAAGAAAATTTTATATTAATTCTTTATCTTTTACAAGGCTCATAAAAAATTTGAAATGTGTGCCCTGTGAGATGTCAAAGAAATTCATGATAATATTTAATATGTGAACTTTTAAATAAAAAAGTTTATAATTAGTCCATTATAGTTTAAATATCATAAATTCATTATTTAGAAGTATAAGATTTTATATGAAAGTATAAGATTTAGAAACATATATCATTTGTTTTTTTTTTTTTCTGTTTTATGTAACTTGTTATGGAATAATTTACGAGGGTTGAATTTTGAGATGTAAAGGAGATTCATAATAATATTTAATATGTGAACTTTTAAATAATAGAAGTTTACAATTAGTCCTGTATAGTTTAAATATCATAAATTCATTATTTAGAAGTATGAGGTTTTTTTATGAAAGTATAAAAAGGAAAATAATATAATATATAATTTAATTTTACATCACTTTTACTATGAAAACTACAAATTAAAATTTTATGTTTCTATTTTTATTTTCACTTCTGCACAAGTTCTTTTTATATTTTATTTAAGCAAGGAATGAATACATAATAGTTCAGAATCACCTTCTATTTCTATTTTTATTGTCACTTTTCTAATCTAAATTTTTAGTTGCACAATGTTTATTATTTTGGCTTTTTTTTCCATTTTGGTAAATTTTCAATTTTAATTCTCAAAATTGGTAGAAAAAAAATTATTTACTAAAATGGGCAAATTCTGCCAACTAGATAGGCATAATTTCTGGTCAAAATAAAAGTGACATGCTGACGATTTCAATTAATGATATTAATTAAAATTGTTTCTCTATCTTCCATCATTTTTTAATTATTTGATACTATGATCCTTAAGTTTAACAATTAACAAAATAAATAATAATAATAATAATAATAATTAACAAAACTATAACATGAATATTAAGAGATTGTTAAGACTTTATTCGACAAGTGTACCGAGTCATAAGTAATATAGATTTATAAAGTAAGGATATCGATCCCACATAGAACAGTTTTGTTTTAGAATTTCAGCGTTACTACTCAATAAGCAAATTCAGTTTTAAAATGATTTGATAATAATTTGAGTCAAGAAAGAAACGTAAAAGAACAATTAAAAATAAGTAACAATTATAAAAATGAGTTTGCAAGATCTAGAAGGACTTTGGGATTGAACTTCATCTATCTCCCTCATTCATATTTTGGATTTGATAATAAAATACAATATTCAATATTCGTAACTGCTCACAATTGATGTACATATAAAAATCATTCACACCGATTCCTCTGATATGAACATAAGGAAATTTCCTAAACACTGATCCCTTATCTATTTAGTAAATTACCCAGCATTAAGAACGGATGTTATACGCAATCAATACATCGAAACCTATCCCTAGTATTCCAATATATTGAGTGTTTTCATCTAGGTCAGAAACTCAAAAGTACTTCCCAGTTAAGTTGAAGAATCAAAATCAAGACTCTATTGATCAAATAAAATCTTGATCAAATAAAATCTAGCATTAAGCACAAGATGAAAATACCAATGGAGTAGAAACTGAATATTATATTTAAAATCACCAAAACACAAATGAGTTCAAGGGATTACATTCAATCCCAAAGATGCGGAACTTAGCTACTCATGGTAGCCATTACACTTCAAAGAAGAAAGATTGCAAAGAAGAGTATGAATCCTTAATAGTTCTTGTTCTTGACGGCTCTCCAGTTCCTCCAAATCCATATCCCCTTACTAAAACCCTAAAATCCTCTTTTAAACGCGTTCTCTCGGGTTCAGGTTAAGTGACTTTTCGCTCGGGCGAAAACATCTCGCTTGGGTGCAAATTTGATGTACTCTCTGGACTGATCTCGCCCAGGCGAAACCATCCTCGCCCGGGCGAGATACTCTGCAGTTGCCTCGCTCCAACGTCGCCTGGGCGAATTTTTCCTCTGCAGCTTATATACATTCTTGAACTACTTTTGTCTAGGCGAACTTTCCTTGCTTGAACAACTCTTCTTTTCAAATCTTTTCTATCTCTTCTTCTCATGCAACTTCCAAACTCTAGTTTCCTTCATTCTTATCACCTGAAATTCACAATAATTAAGATCAAATGTCTTCTTTTGACTCATGACTCAAATTAACAAAGTAAATCCAAAAACTTTCAATTCAGAGGTGATTATTATATTAAAGATCACTTAAACCCACAAATACTCGAATTTATAATGTAAAAACACTAAAAATTAGTACTTATTAGAGATACAAATTTATTTTAAATTAAAATAAAATAGCATAATGATAGTAATAATAATAAGAATAATTTTAATTAAATTCATATGAATTTAATTTAAATAATAATAATAATAAGAATAATTTCATACAAATTTAATTTAAAAAATAATTATTATTATTGAATTTACTTATTATTAATTATTATTATTATTATGTTATTTTATTTTAATTTAAAAATAATAATAATTATTATTAAATTCATATGAATTATTCTTATTATTATTAATATTATGTTATTTTGTTTTAATTTAAAATAAATTTGTACGTCTTAATTTTTTTATTACAGTTTTGTTAATTATTATTATTAATTTTTTTGTTAATTGTTAAAGTAACAAACATAGTGCTAAATAATTAAAAAATTATTTGTTAATTATTATTATATAATGATTATTATTTTTTTATTAATTGTTAAACCTAACAATCATAATATCAAATAGTTAAAAAATGATTACAGAGAGATAAATGATTTTAATTAATGTTATTAATTGAAATTGTCAACATGTCACTTTTACTTTGATCAGTTTGAAATTATGCTTATCTCTAGCTGGCAAAATTTTTCCATTCTGGTAAATAATGAGAATTCAAGCTAAGTTCCTGTGGGGTTGGGGGTTTGAAGAAAGGAAGATGGCTTGGGTTAATTGGAAGAAGGTGTGCAGCCAGTCGAGACTGGGGGCTTGGACATTAAGGACATTGAATGTTTTAACGTAGCTTTATTAGCTAAGTGGAAATAGAGGTATTCACTGTCAGGAGAGGGACTTTGGAGAGAGGTCCTAGATGCCAGGTATGGTAATTGGAGGAATATGGATGTTACTCTTACCAGAAAGGTCCACTCTACTTGGTGGCAAGATGTTTGTAGGATCTTTGACAAGGATGCACTAGGTAACTGGTTTGATCACAGGTGTCAGTGAAGGCTAGCGGATGGTAGTCGTGTTAAATTCTGGAAAGATAGATGGGTCGATAGTCAGGTATTGAAAAAAAAGTTTCCGAGACTGTTTATGATATCTCAGTGCTCAGAAAGTGTGGTGGGCGACATTGCTCATAGGAAGAATATTACAAGCGAAGGGTGTTCCAGATGGTGCTTAGGTTGGCGGAGGGAGAGGTTTGTTTGGGAAAAGCAGGAAGAAGAACAAATGATGGCTTTGATCTCCAACGTCCGTTGGTGCACAAGTACGCAAGATAGGCTGGTGTGGGTAGGAGATGGTGCTGATAAACAAGAGTATACAGTCAAATCTGGGTATTGTGTACTAAACAAGGAGGATCTATTGCAGTGTTCAGAGGTTATAAGGTACTTTGGTCCCTTAAGATTGTACCATTGGCAATGATTTGTGCTTGGAGGCTATTACTGGATAGACTTCCAACCAGACACAACTTAGCTAATAGAGGTTTACAGTTGTTGGATTTGTCTTGCCCATTGTGTCAAGAATGTGATGAGACGGGACAACACTTGTTTGTCATGTGTAAGGTGGCCCAAAATGTTTGGGATCAATGCAAGAGGTGGGTTGGGTTGGCCAATGTCAGACATGAGTCTATCACCATTCATTTCCAGAGTTTTGATATTGCGTGTCGGTGTAAGAGTGCGAGTATGGCTTGGAAAGGGATGTGGGTGGCTATAGTGACGGAGCTATGGAATCATAGGAATAAGGTGATTTTTAACAGAGGAATAGTAGATGCTAAAGAGATTTTTATGCTAGCTCAGTTGAAGGGATGGTATTGGCTCAAGCATAAGTTTAAAAGAGTTACATTCTCATATTCGGATTGACACTTCTCACCTCTCCAGTGCCTTGATACTCTAGAATAGTCTTCCTGGATGTACATGAGGAGTTTTGAGGGACCTGCCCTCAAGGGTAGTACTTCCTTATTTAATGCAGTAGTTCTGGTCTTGTCTTGATTTGCAGGTATTTGGATTGGGTTGTGTGGCCTTGGTTAGAGTATTTTTGATGTTGTGGGGCAGGTTTTCGTGGATTTAGGATACGTCACTGGCATGACTTCGTGAGTGTTTCAACTCTTGCTCTTTCTTATTTTTGGGCACTCTATTTTTACTTTCTTGTATCCTCTTATTGTTCAATTTTCACCTTTATGGTTTTCGACCTATGGCCTTTTACCTCTAAGTTTTATCTTTGTATATGGGTTGGAGTACCCCTTAAGTCCTCCTTTTTATTCATTTCATTTTTGGCTGTTCAAAAAAAAAAATCATATGAATTACTTTTCTTCTATCTGAACTACGTATAATGTCTCTCCTACTCCAAAGATATCTTGAGACAATTTAGGAGTTGTGCTTCTTAGTGTCAATCCAATTATGCATTAAAAATCAAAGCAGTTTGAACTTGATTTTCACTTTGTTAGGATCTGCAGTCAACAAAAAAAAGGTACTTCTAGTTCATCTTCCTACTTGATATGAATAGTTGATCTTTTAACAAAGTTTGTTTCGGGACCTTCATTTGAAACCATTTGTCATAAATTTATTGTTGTGCTAAATCTAATCATAAGTTTAAGGGGAATTATACGCTTATAGCGTTGGACAGTCTCGTGTTAAATGTTGTTGGTGTCATTGGTGTCTCTATATATATAGATGTTAGATGTTTTTGCTCTGTATCTTGTGAGTGTGAAAATACAACATTCTTCATTACGCTCTGTTTTCATTTCGTTCTATCTCTAACATGCTGAACTGACAACTCCCTAGAAATGATACAAAAGGATAGCCTTGGTGCGCGGGAAGAGAGGTTCAGCTGTGTAGTATACAGAATTGTGTTTGCTGCGTTTCTGAACACATGTTTTGCAGTTTTAAGACCAACATAAACTTTTTAATTTCAATGTCAAATTATTCTGACAATGTAACAACTTTTACCTACTAATTAACAACTATTTGCACTAGTAGAAAAAATACATACCACTGCGGTTTTATAAGACTTACAATCGCAGCTCTCGAACCGTAATAAATCCAGCCGCAATAAAAAGTACCAAAGTTGTTAACGCGATTATATAAACACGGTGGAAAATGGGACATACCAACGCGGTTGTTTATTAACAACTGCGGTGGTATTGTTTTTCTTTTTTTGAAAGAAAGTATTACTCTCAAAAAGCACTTGTGGCCTACTGGATAAGGCGCCTCACTTTTAATCAAGTGAATGTGAGTTCGAGTAGCACCGACAACTTTTTATTATCTTTATTTCCAGCCTCTTCCCTCCTGCAGGGATATAAATGACATGTACTTAACATCAACCATGATTCAAAGTTATCCATAATTGCTTAAGAAAACGTCAAAAGCAACCTACATATACATATTAAATAGGTGGGTCATATTATTAAACCATGAATATTTAGCCACATGTTTGAAATAAAAATAGTCCAATTAAAATTTCACAATTCTTGATACAAAAACTCATCAAATTCGCAAACCAAGTCAATGACTTGATTTTGTCTCCCAAAATTTCTAAACATATATATTTTGAGTCGATTTGTGATTTTTTTTACATAAAATAAGATTAAAAAAACTTTATGTCAAAACTTAATGACTTTTTTAAACATAGAAAGCACTAAAATAGACAAACTTAAAAATTAATATATATATATATATATATATATATATATATATATATATATATATATATATATATATATATATTAGGAGAGATGTATCGTTTCCATCTCAGATATTGTTAATTAAAAATATTGGTTATTACTCTAAAGTAAGATGGAAGATTAAAATTGAGAATAATTCATTTCAATTACTCAAGTGGATATTCACTCTTTCTTAAAAATTAATTTTATCTTTTCATTTTTTACCATGTAGATAATAACATTTTTATCCTTTCATCATCTGAACCAATGACTAAATCTTATAAACTAGTCTTTCAATAAATTTTCCTATAATAAGTTTAAGAATTAAAAGAATTTATTTTGATGATATAAAAATATTTAAATATTATTCTTTCATGTTAGATACATGAATTAGATTAGACACTCTTACTAATCTATATAAGTTTAACATGTTGGTCTATACACATCTATAATTTTTGAAAATATTTTTTAGGAGATTGATCATAAACTATTAATCAATTAAATAACACTATAATTCATTATTTTCAGAAGCTTAAATTTAAGAAAATAAATAGATTTATAGATAACAAATCATATTTTGTTTATAGTTAATTATCAAAAGTAGATAATGCATTATGGTAAAAAAAATAAATTCTTTAGATATTTTCTAAATTCTATTTATAAATAACTAATTATCGCTTAAAATAATTATTTTATTTATTATGAAATTCATATGTTATTAAAAATAATATAATCGATTATCATAAATAACAGTCAATTAACTTTGTTTTTTGAAATATGATGTAGTTTACAAAAATATTTCAAGAATTCTTTTATTTTCTCCTTCTTAGATATTTTTTTTGAGTTTCAGTATTCTTGAAGCAAGTTGTATTTACAAGCTCCTTAGTATAAGTTTTTTTTTTTTCTTTTTTTTGTATAGAATTGAGTCACATTCAATACATCTTTCTTAACTTGTTTTCTCAGTAGTTAATTTGGTTTACACCTCCTAGATTTATCGTTTTATAATTGAGTGTGTTAAATACTATTTATGGTAAAATGTATATAACTATGTTAAAATTCAAGAATAACAAAATAATCCATCTCAAAGTTAATTGTATATAAAATGGATATATATATATATATATGTATATGTATATATTCAAAGAGAACCAAATCATTTGAAAATTAGGTTCCTTTATTTGTTTCCTTTTACTTTTCTTACACCTACAAGACTATCAAAATTATATTTTAATATTTGTTCGTAGGGATTCAAAAAATAATATTTAAAAGATAATGTTGGTTATAATTTTTTAAACCAATTCACAAATTAAGAGTTAAATCTCTCTATTACTACACAACTAACATAATTATATTTTTTGTGTTAATAATTATATTGTTGTGTTTTTAAATATTAAAGTATAAAATTGAATCTGTTATTAATAGTGTGACTAAATTTAATAAAATAAATAATGAGACAAAATAGGTAACTAAGTCTATAAATATTTTTATTGTTATTTTCTGTATGATTTGTTAGAAAAAAATGCAGTCAATATTGAAAAAAAAAATTGCAAAGATATTCATTATAGAAAACTTTTATCTAATAAAAAAAATTAAAAACTATCATGATTGATGACTACAAATGTAACCCTTTTATTTTTCTTTTGCATCAAAAGTGATTATATTTACTTATACATATATATGATATTTTAATTTTTTTGTTTGTCTAATTTTTAAATAATTCTTTACATTAATGTTAATTAATATTGATCTTATTTATGATATGGTAATTTTTGGACTCCTGATATGTTTTTTAGTTCGCTCCCTGGTTTCTTATACGAATATGATATTGATACTTTTCATTTTTAGAATATCCGAGTTTCAGAAACTTAGCTTATTTGAAAGTGGTGATCCTGTGAACACATATGTTCGGTTTTCCAAAAATTTGTCTTTAAACACTTGAATATGATACTTGAGAAGAAAATGAGAAAACAGCCCTCCATTGTTTTGTTTTTTTTGGTTCTACAAGACTTATTTTTTGAAAACAAGTTTTAAACAATAATGCAATTTGGATGAGAAACAAATCTCTGAATAGTGTAAAATTATTTTAAAAAATGGTTTCTAAAACAAATAAGTAAGTAAATGAATCAAACAAGTCCTAAGAGACTAATAGTGAGACATGAACAGGACATACTAGAGAGAAGAGTACTAAGGAAAAATAAGTCATTTTTTGGCCAACAAAATTTTTTTCAACCCTCACTGAAATATTCATTTTCCTTTTGTGTACTTTCCGTTGCACTTGATTCACTATTTCAGGTCTCACCCTCTAATTATCATGCTTACTTTGAATAGAGAAATTGAGGAATCTGATGAAAGTTAAGATGCTCTTTTTTCTGAAAGTCCAGTTATGATGGTTTTTTGCATGATAAATATATGAAATAATAAGTTAGTGTTCCTGCACACCATGTCAAATATGTTTGATCAACTTGAGAGGCTGCTTGATACAGGATTGAATCCTAATCAATTGTCATTTTGTTGTATATGTTTACTAAGCATGTTTTGGTTGATTATACACATGTCTAACGTAAAATTGAATGATCATGCACTTGTTTTGAATAGGAAAAGAGTGCTGGTGTAACACTTATGATATGCTAGATTGTGAATGAGAATGATGGTGACAATTAAGACAAGATTGGAAGCAATGATGAAAATATTTAGAGATCTAAATAAAGGTTGTAATTTTAATAATCTGAATCAAATGTGAATACTAACAGATAATATTAAAATCACGAATTTATAATACATATGTGAGAATAATCTTAACATGAGTTAGACTTATAGGTAAATCAAATTTAAACTCATTTCTTAATAATGTGTTAGGTATTTGGTCTTTGTCAACATTGCACAATTTGAAGTTAAGCACACATCAACAGAGTAATAAGATATGAAGAGAAGACATTAGAAAGGAGAGGATGCACCAAATGATCTTCATTTCTACAAAAATCACCAATGAAACAGTTTTTTCATATTGGGTAACTACAAATTCAAAGGTTTATAGTAATTTCTGATATGGTTTATCTTAGCAGAAAAGGTGGAGAAGTGACAGGTATC
>Ga0209700_103175_pt1 | contig 31947 bp, 12 predicted proteins | sample SiratroredBW_FD_187528 | JGI IMG/M metagenome (GOLD analysis project Ga0209700, IMG submission 187528) | Root nodule microbial communities of legume samples collected from California, USA - Siratro red BW (SPAdes) (version 2) | ecosystem: Host-associated > Plants > Roots > Nodule | place: USA...
TAATTTAAGTTTGATTGTTTGTTGTATACTGAATCAAATTCTTTTTTAGCTTTTAAAAATCAAAAATATTTTTTTAACACAGATATCAAACTCAATAAATTTGAATAAAAAACGAAAAGCGGATTCAATAGTCACGAGTTTCTTTTAATTTTTAAATAATTTTTATTTATCTAGGATTAAGGTATTGTGGCTTTAATTTGATTTTTTTTTAAATTAAGAGTAAATAAAAACTTACAAAGTTTAAAAGTTCAACAAACATTTCTTTGATGACCTTCCGAAAGAGACTAAAAAGTATAGTATAACCTATTTACGGTGTCATAGTATTGAAAATTTTACATCGATTAAAGATAAAATTAATTTAATAAGTAAAAATAATTTTTACTTTACAAATTAATTTTGTAATATTGAATTAAGCTTAAATTCACTTTTTAATATAACATCAAAGTATATAAACTGCTATTGAACCTATTGTATCATCTGTTATTGAACTCCTATCGAACTACCGACAAATTCTAATCTCACACACGAGATATTCATATATCGTGTGAAAGGGTGTGTTAAAGATTTTACATCAACTAGTGATAAGATCAAGTTACAGTATATAAGTGAAAACAATCTTTAACTTAAAAACTTATTTTGTGAGGATAAATTAGATTTAAACTCATTTATTAACAAAACCAGAATCATTCATACATATATCCAGATTTTAAGATTTGTTTTGTGAGGTTGTTTTAGATTTAAATTTGTCACAAGTGGAAATAGCACAAGGAAAATTCAGGAAATGGACAGGGAGAAGAATAACTCTGTTTCAAAGAATAAACAGGTGTTAAGTGATGCAATGATTATGGGCAACAGAAAAGGTGTAAGAATGGGGATGGCCAATTCACCTATGAAGGATTATGTGTGAGAAATAATATTAGATATATAATATTTGAGAGGAGAGAGAAAATGAGGGACATTGTTGCATTCTGTTCTTCTCTCTATTATCTCTAGGAGTGTTATCTTCTCTGTTCTTCTCTGTTTGTCTTTCTTATAATATAACCACCAATACAATAATACATACAGAGATTTATATACTTCCTCTAGTTATCAGTTGTTTATCCATTATAATTTTATTTTTTATCTTACCTCATTATATTGGCACTTTCATCTTGTCTCATTTCTACTCATGATAGAAAACACTCGATTGAAGGAGCTTTCCATAGATATCAAGCGAATCTTAGAGTTGATGGAATCTCGTCATGCGGAGTATTCTAGTCGTTTTGAGAGCCTTGAAACTACACTCACATCTTTGCACAGTGCGACATCAAAATCGTCAACATCAGAACCAGTGTAACCGTTTCAGGTTCGTAATGTCAAACTTGATTTTCCACTTTTCAATGGTTCGAATGTGCTGGAATAGATCTTTAGGGCAGAGCAACTTTTAACTTTTTACAATACTCTGAAGGAGCAACGTCTTACCATTGTTGTACTTCATATGGAAGCAGAAGTGATTCCTTGGTTCCAAATGATAGCTAAGAACAATCCATTTCAATCTTGGATCGATTTCACTCGAGCCTTGGAATTGGAATTTAGACCATCTCCTTATGAGTGCCTCGTTCTACTCTTGTTAAGCTTATGCAATCAAGATCGGTTCAGGATTATTATCGAGAACTTACAACTTTGGCCAATCGTGTTCAAGGCATTACTACAGATGCTTTACTTGATTATTTTCTTAGCGACCTCAAGATTTACATTCGAAGGGATGTTATTGCTCAAAATCCAACCTCCTTATTACGTGTTGTTTCATTGGCCAAGCTTTTTGAAGAGAAATATCTGCCTAAAGAGAAAACTCCCTTAACCCACCCTTACCCAAATACCAACCATCATCCCTAACACAAACAACTAAATCCACTACCACCTTTGTTATCTAATCCAAACACCATACATCAACCGAACCAACAATCAGTTAAGTTTTCCAATATTAAAAAAATATCTGCAGCAAAAATACAATTGAGAAGAGAGAAGGGATTGTATTTCATGTGTGATGCGAAATTTTCACCTAGCCATTGATGTCCCAACAAACAATACTTATTGTTACAACTAGAGGAAGAGGAGGACTTCAAACTGGAACCTGACCCACCGGATGAGGACAATATCCATCCATCAGATTCAATCACGGGAACAAGAACATCACCTTTCTTTTCATGTTCTTAAGAGAGTCACAGTATTGGTACTATGCGATTCCAAGATATTATTAATGGGGTGAAAGTTTAAGTACTACTTGTTAGTGGTAGTTCGGACAACTTCTTGCAACCACGGATTGCTCATTGCTTGAAATTAGCCATTGAACCAACTCCTAGATTTCAAGTTTTAGTAGGTAATGAAAACTCTTTGACTGTGGAAGGTATGGTGAGGGAAGTTGAAGTACAGATATAGGGGCACTCTCTAAAACTACCAGTCTATATACTTCCAGTCTCAAGTGCAAATGTAGTTTTAGGGGCAGCTTGGTTGGCTACGTTGGGCTTCCATATTGCTTACTACAGTGATTTGACATTGAAGTTTTTGGTGGACGGGAACTTTATTACCCTTCATGGTGATAAACCAAAACTCCCGGCTCCGACCCAATATAATCATGTTCGCAGGATGCAAAGAACTCACGCCATCTCTGAATTATTTACACTGCAATTTCAGGAACCAAATTGTGTTGCTGATCACGGGTTGAAATTACCTGAGAACATAGAACCTGAATTAGCATTACTTATGCATACTTATCATGATGTGTTCGTAGTTCCTATGGGTCTTCCTCCTAGTAGATCAAATGATCATTGTATTCCTTTGATTAAAGGAGTGGATTCTGTTAAGGTTAGACCTTATAGATACCCTCACAGTCAAAAAGAAGAAATTGAGAAGATGGTCAGTGAAATGTTACAAGAAGGAATTATAGTGCCTGGTACTAGCCCATTTTCTTCACCAATTGTCTTGGTTAAAAAGAAAGATGGTACTTGGAGATTCTGTACCGATTATCGGGTTTTAAATCCCATAACTGTCAAGGATAGCTTTCCCATTCCCACTGTTGATGAGTTAATTGATGAGCTATTTGGGGCTCAATATTTTTCCAAGCTTGATCTCAGGTCTGGCTATCATCAGATCATGGTAGTGGTAGATCAGCTTTCCAAGTATGTTCATTTTGCTCCTTTAAAAGCATATTACACGAGTGCACAAGTGGTTGATTTATTCATGAAGATAGTGGTCAAATTGCATGGATTTCCCAAGTCTATTGTATCTGATAGAGACAAGGTTTTTATGAGTCAATTTTGTAAACAACTCTTCAAGTTGAGTGGTACTTCATTGGCTATGAGTATTGCACACCATCCCCAGTCTGAAGGCCAATCAGAAGTTGTTAACCGTTGGTTGGAGATGTATTTACGTTATTTTGCTTATGACAATCCAAAGATGTGGCTGAAATTGTTACCTTGGGCTTAATTTTGGAATAATACTTCGTACCACCTTAGCAGAGTATGATGCCATTTAAGGTAGTTTATAACAGAGATCCTCCTAGGATTGACAAGTATGTTACATATTAGAATGATCCTCCAATATTGCGCAGAAATTGTTGCAGCAGCGTGATGTTGTTTCACATCAATTAAAAGACAATTTGCATAAGGCTCAACAGTATATGAAGAAACAAACAGATAAGAGGAGACGTCATGTGCAATTTAATGTTGGAGATATGGTATTGGTTAAGCTCCAATCGTATAGACAAAATTCAGTTGCATTGAGAAAAGATCAGAAATTGGGCATGAAATACTTTGGTCCTTTTCCTGTTATCCAATGTGTGGATCTAGTTGCTTACAAGCTTTTGTTGCCCTCAACTGCTCGAATTCATTATGTTTTTCATATGTCGTAGTTGAAACCATGTCAAGGTGTTCATCAACAATCATATATTCTACTTCCTTTGATTACTAATGACATTGATCCTATATTACAGCCACAACAGATTTTACAATCTAGAGTTATTCTCAAGAGAGACAAACATATTCCTCAAGTTTTGTTACACTAAGAAGGCATTGATGCAGCACACGCTATTTGGGAGGAACTTACCTATATGCAGCAAGTTTATCTTGACTTCAACCTTGAGGACAAAGTTGATTTCGAAGGGAGAGGCAATGTCACAAGTGAAAATAGCACAAGGGCAATTCAGGAAATGAACAAGTAGAAGAATAATTTTGTTACAAAGAATGAACAGGTGTCAAGTGTGCAATGATTGTGGGCAACAGAAAAGGTGTAAGAATGCAGATGACCAATTCATGCAAGAAGGATTATGTGTGTAGAATAGTATTAGATATATAATATTTGAGAGGAGAGAGAAAAGAGGGAAAATTATTGCATTATGTTCTTCTCACTATTATCTCTAGGAGTGTTATCTTCTCTGTTCTTCTTTGTTCTCATTTGTTCATCTTCCTTATAATATAACCACCAATACAATAATACATACAGAGATTTATATTCTTTCTCCAGTTATCAGTTGTTCATCCATTACAATTTTATTTTTGATCTTACCTCATTATTACTATATTAATATACAAAATATTCAAAAGTGAACTAACTCTAGAGAATCATTATTCTTCTCGGTGATTGTTTCTTTTACCCTAATGCTTTAATAATAAATATTTTACCTTTTACCCTAATGCTTTAATAATAAATATTTTACCTTGATTAACAGAAAATTGAAGGGAGAGAAGTCGGCACCAAATCTTTGGTGTGTAGAAGTCATTTTCCAGTATACAATAATTTAAACTCTAAGTTTCGAATTCAGAAGATGGTTGACTCGTAATTTCCATTAAGGCTGCGGACAAAGAAATGCAATTGGCAAAGATGCAGTCTTGGCGTATTATGGGCAATTAGCATGAAAGCTGTGGGCTAGATCAGTGCATCTCCTAGAAAAACCATAAAATATGGAGTAAAGTAAAACATTATTAGGCTAGTAGGCCATTCAAAGACAAGCTTTTCTCCAACACATACCTCCATCCATGACTCTCCTATGCTCCCCAGCATTATCTCCTCATTAGCACCACAACTTTAGATATCCTTTGCTTATGTTATCTAACTAAAAAGGAACCATCATTTTCATCACAGCTCTACAGAATGTTCACTATACATGACAATATAGATTCCCTAGCACATACGCGTAAATTCAGAGAAAAAGTCACCTCACCACACTCTTAGAAAAAATAAGGAAAGTCGTCTACTAGATTCATTCGTATAACTGTTGGCCTAAAACTATGGCTAATTAAATATTCATAGTTGCTGAATGGTAGGTTTGCGTCTGAATGGAATTTCCTTAATTGCAATCACTTCTTGAAAGAGAAAACAAAATTTGGTTACGTCTTATCATCCAAGCATTTTCTTTTCAACCTTTTCTAATTATATATGATCGATAAGGTTACCCATTAGGGTTTGTCTAATGATGAAAGAGTTTAAGAGTTTTAGATTATACTTTCATCATTGTCATCCATCACAGATAATCATAACTGGACAATTAGGGATCATCCTTAATAATGGTCTTTTATAATGAATATCATTGTTATTAAATGTATACAAAAGAATGCACATAGTAAATTTTTAGTAGAATAAAGAATACATGATCTGGAGTAAACATTTGTAGTATAATAAAATAAAATGGATAAACTAATTTTTTTATAAACTAAAATTAACTTTTACAAAGTTTATATATAAAATTTCTCTTGAATAAAATATCACTAGTACAAAAATAAAAACAATGATAGCTTATTTTGAGTGTAGTCTACTTGTCATATGAAATTAAAATTTTGTAAAAGTATTTATGTAAAATTTTTCTCATAAAATATCATTATTAGCCTGTGATTAGCTTTATCCAGGACGAAGCAGGGGGATGAAGATAAACGAAAACAAGCAAAATCACAGTTTTCAAGTTGTGTGGGGATCATATTTGACAAATTGCTTCCTGCTGAAAATGTGGATCTAAGAAGCCCATGTCGTAAAAAACAGCAGCACCTTTGATATAAATATATTCAACTTATTATTATAGTCGAAAATATTGAATATTACATCGATGGTAATATTGACTTTTGGGATTGATTATGATCGTAATATCATTCCCAGTTACTGTTATGCACCTGAGATGTAACTTTAGCATTAATCAATAATATCTATCTAGGTTGGAAGACAAAGCATATAGTAAAAATCTTTAATTGAGAAATATATATATATATATATATATATATATATATATATATATATATATATATATATATATATATTTACTATCGTATATAACCCTATTGAACAAAACTGTTCAAATATGCTTCTGCTCTTAAAAACTGTTACCACTTCAAGATACATTCTGTCTAGTTAATAAGAATCACTACTTATTATAAACCTCAAACATGGTCTTTGCTTCCGAAAGATTTAAACAAATAAGATCAGATTTAACTCTTCTCTTGTCCTTTTTCTAGTTCCACCTAATTTTTTGATAAAGTAAGGTCTTCAACCAGTAGAAGACATGAATATGAGCTGTGGAATCGGAGATAATGAATTAAGATCAAGTGGTTGATCAAGAACCCTATATAATAAAAAATATAGATTTTTCTCATTGGTTTGGCACTGATTTTCTCGACACAAAAACAAATTACAAGTGTCTCAAGTGTCTTTATAAAATAATTAAAATTTGTTTTCACCCTATTTTGTCAGGTCATAATAACTGCCAGATCAATGAAACAGTTGTCTTAGGCCTCAAATTATCTAACTACTTACAAAATGTTTTAGAAAGATATATTAATTTAAATGATTGGTTGATCAATTTTATTGTATAATACCTTTTACTATTTTTACCAGTAAGACTATATGCAATCTTTTAAGACTGTGTTAATTGAAATTAAAAAAATTGCATGAGGATGAATAGAAAACAAAAACTTATTGCGGATGAGGATAAATTTGAAAACATTTTAATGTATAAGGAGTGCTATATAATATTCAATATCCAATGTATTTGAAAAAAGCAAAGATATATAAGAACTATAAGAAAAAAATTACAAATTAACTTACATAAAAATATTATATTTTTTAAATGCCTGTATTGTTTCTAAAACACTATTAATAATATTTGTAGTTATTGTTATTACTGAAAGTATTTTTTATAAAAAGCAAAACTATTCAAATATTGTATACTATGTTAAATAATGTTTTGAAAGAATTTGCATATAATATATTGATAGAGAAATATTAAGAGTACTTAATTATGAAATTTTGATTAATAATTTGATATTCTGTAAAGAAAATAAAGTAAAATTTTAAAAGACATTAAATGAAAGATTAAATAAAAGTTCACAAATGCTCATTAAAATGTCTAAATGCCATCATGATTCTTGTATGATTAAATAAGATTTTCTAAAAGGAACTTAAAAGATGTGAGAAATTTGATCTTAGAGTTTCAATTAGCATCTGTAAAATAAAATCTTTCAAATTAGTTGTGAAGTTCTATTTAGATAACAGACAAGAAACTATAAGGCGTATGCAAAAGTTTTCAAAATTTCTTCAAAAGTAAATAAATTAACGGTATGTGTTGTGGGGAGTTAATTTTTTATTTGCAAAGGTTCATGAAAAAAATCCTAATTATTAATGTTTTGCCAGTTGTTTGATTGTAATCAAATAGATGCAACAATATGGTTTATATTTATATTACTATATGATTATATTATCCATATATAGACAATAATTTGCGTGTAGAGTAATTGATTGATGGAAGCAGCCTATTTTCATAGTCATAACCATAATCATATCACACTTTACTCCATTGCCTCTTTGCAAGGCATTCCACTACCTAAGAGTAATTTTAAAATAATTTATTTCATATTTATGTTATTTTTTAAAGTTTGTATATTTTAATGAATAGTTAATATTGACTATTACATTTTAAAACATGAATAGTGAAGATAAGAAGTAGTCTTTGATTCCAGAAGTAACTTTTACCTATACTGATTGGGCTTTTGGCATTTATGGAGCAATTTCTCATCCTCCATAATCTTATCTAAAATGAAAAGGAATAAATGTTCATTTCAGTTTCCATTAGTATGGGATCACTAAGATTCTCATCAAACTTTTCCTCATCTTCTCCATCTCAACATTTACCAGATTGTTGGAGAATAAATTACTAGAAAACCCTTGTAGTGTTTATGTGTTTTAAGTTTTTATGGACTATTAAAGGTGATTGAATGCGTGTTAAGTGTAAAGGTTTGAAAAAATGGTTATGGAAGATTTCCATTTACCAAATGGACACCAAAATGGGATAAAGAAATATCTTAAACCAGTTCTTTAAAGTGGTATATTTTTTATCTCCATAACCTCAGATGAGCCCAAGGCTAAAAAACGAAAACCAGTACCAAGCCAGCCCAACACAGGGTGCAGAAATTATAAAAAAGAAAAAGAAATCAGTTGGCCTGGCTCGTTTGAGGTGTTTTCTACGACGGCTTCTTCCTACACCTCCATAACCTCAGCCGGGACCTCCATACTATATACAAAATGACAAAAATACCCTTAAGATATAATCTTATATTACAATTATACTCTTATATTAATTTAATACATACTGGAATGTATAGTCCAGTTGAGTGTAGAAGAGGTCCTTGATAATGTTGTATCATTATATGTGAATCTTATTGAAGATTTCATTGATTCATCAAATAAAAATTCAAGGATGAAAATCATGGAACCAAAATGTGTTTTTTACTCTGCAACTGCAATTGAAAATGTTTCTCCAGAACTCATAATTTTTGGCAAAAATACTACGCACGATTGCTTCCTAGCACATTTCATTAATATTTGTGCAATGCCCTGCACCAGTTCTCCATGCCCTTCTTGCAAAATAGTTGCCTATCAATCTTCTTTATTACAATATTCCAATAAAGCAGTGAAGAAGACAAGACAATGCAAATAAATCACTGCACATGCCATGGTTCCTTGTATATCATATTGTAATGGTAAAGGTTCTTTGGTATATAAATTGTATATCGGATTTTGTTCTATATAATATATTACATTCTAAATTCTAAAATTTAGTATATAATTTGTATACCAGATTGAACCCTATCTGGTATATAAATTGTATATCAAATTTTAGAATTTAAAATACAATCTGGTATATAAAAACATATTAGATTGCATAATCTATTATAAAAAATATATATTAGATTGAACCCTCTTTTCTTAATTCGATTTATATTTTATATACTGGATCCTAAAATTCAATGTACATATTTTTAATCAAAATATATATCGAATTAATATGATGATCTAACGAATTCTACAATCCAGTATTCAATTCAAAAATATAAAAAAATTACCTCCTTTGTAGCTTGTGCCGCTACCACTCACGACAACTACCAACAACACCCTTCAACCACCCATCCATCATCACCAAACAATCCAACCACCACAAGAACCACCTTCGGTGACTCACGATCACCACTAAACCTTCAACAACTCTAAACTACACCAAATCAACTACACCAAAATACTCCTATGTCTTTTCTTTCAAATTTCTTCATGTCCATGTTTATAATTTTAACAAGAACATTTGTGTCATTTAAAAAATTGTGGAGGTGCAGAAAGAAGCCATCGTTTTCTATCCAATACAGCAAGGTTAAATCAAAGATGGTTTGGGTTTTAAAAGTCTTCACAACTAATGTGGGCCACATCTTCCTACACCTCCATACTTTCCTCCTAAACTAAATAAAAATTTCATTTTATTATTTTGACGTCCTTTATCTTTTTATATTTCAAATTTCACAATTTAAAATACAGAAAATTATTCTAGATTATATAATTTAAAATACAAAAAAATTACAATTTATATTCTAAAATATGAAAAATAAATTATATTTACAATCTAAAATACAAGTTATATTTCAGATTATATAATATAGAATACATCTATTTTTACATTTCAGATTATAGATTTCAATATAAAGATATTGTATTATGAATGGTACAATCCAAAATATAATACAATTTGAAATATAAATTTTAAAACGGTATTTTTAGTATTTTGAAGAAGTATGGAGGTGCAGAAGAAAAGCATGGAGGTGTAAGAAGGGGTCCAAATGTGGTTACGGGAAAGGAGAAGTATTACTTTTTAAGCCTCTAAGATTACTCATTAACTCCAGACACAGTGCATAAATTGTGTTTTGTCCGCGTTTAGAACTGTCAAACGTGAGTATTAACCATCACAAATGCGGTTCCAGCATCTGTAGATTTTAAATGCTAGTCAAAAAGGGAATTGAAAAGTTCCATTTGAAACTAATAGATGTACCTTCTGCTTCAATCTGAAGTCCATTTTCTCTTGTAAATATTTTTTCCTTCTTGTTTTTGCCCTATCCTCTTAAACCAAACCCATGTAGCCCAGCCATCTCAAGAACCAGACCCTCACTCACACTCTTTTGATTTCCCATTTGATGATTAGTGAAGCCACAAATTGCATAACAGTAGTCCAATTTCCGAAGATAGCAGCAGTTGTAGGAAAAGTTTTTCAGAAGAAAAATGATACTGAAAGTGATACATGAAGAAATTGTCAATGTTCAATTCAGATCTAGAGACAGTGATTTGCTTTCCCCCTGCAAATCGCTAATTACGCCAAGCTCACACTCTATTACAATGAACCGTTTTACATGCAACAACTAAATTTATATACTAACTTTCAATATCGGTTTTTTAGGGTAAAACCGCCGCTGCCAAATCAGTGTTTGAATGTATAAAAATGTTTTATTCTAATTGAATCCTAATTTTATGTTAAATTAACACAGATTGCTCACAAATTATAATTAATGACATTGCATAAGACAGTTACATAAAATATTATATATGAACATTAAAACTCGTTTTAGAAATTACACAATCAATCAATTTTGCTTGCAATTTCCAAACAACATTCTTTGCGAAAAATCAATTTTCAAATACATGATACCAAACGAAATCACGATACTTTAAAATCACGTTCACTTAAAATTATTTTAAAATCACGTTTCAAAATCCATTTCATTAGTACACATTCAAACACAAGCTGTGCATAATACTGGCCCACTCCTCACAATAGTCACCATAAGCAATTAAGCACGAACGATAAAAAAAAAAGAACCAGACTGGGCCCTTTCCATTAGTTGGATTTAGCCAGTCTTCTCCACGATCCCTTATTTTGAACTACACAGATAAACGTAAAAGAACAATTACATCAAATAGTAACTTCGCATCCGATCATTTACCTACGGTTCACCACCAAGCTCCACTCGCAGATTGTCATATGGATATACTTTGGGTGTCTGATACAAAGAATATTAACAGAGAAATAAATCAACATAAGTATTAAATAGCTGCACAAAATAGCATTGAATATGAAACATCAAAAGTGGAAAATATCAAAGAAAAGGTAGTGCAAGCAATATTGCAATTGGGATACATGGACTATAACAATGACAGATGCAAGACAGAAAACTCCATTTGTCTGTAAACCATGACCATGCTCAACTCTAGCAGAACAAACTGTACTTTTCTTTCAACCAAACAGAAAAGTAAGTTCAAATTAAAGAACAACCATGACGAACTAGGTGTTAATCCAGAACTCTAATAATAGAATCATGCATGACAAATTTTGGATAATGAGAACATTGGTCAGTTGACAATCTACGCGGCGAATTTGATTTCCATTAGCAGCTAGAATGCAAATTTTTGGAAGTCCCTACTTCTGCTACATCTTAATTACATATGAATTATGAATGCCGTACTCCTAATATAATGATTCTAGAAGTAGTTGCTGTTATACTATTTAAAAGCAAGGCTCGAGAATGGGGAATCTCCATGGCACAAGACACCAACATGATGCAATCTCCATAGCTCAAGGTTTGCTTTTACAGCAGCAAATGTTGAACCAACCAAAGACAATTAATTGATCTAGATTCTACAAGAATTTTGATGATAAAAAAAATCATTAAAGGTTGAAGCTTAACGTGTTACATTTCAGATCCCCCCTAGTTCATTGATAAAGGTATTCTAACCCTTATGCGCAAATATGTTTCACAAAAATAAGAGTCCAAAGTTTTTCATCAAACCAATAAGTTTATCAGAGTCCAATAAAAAAACGGGGACCAAGGCATTATCTTTTTCGAATAGTGTTCAATGTATTATTGAACAAAGCTCATCCAGTGTAGTTCCTCTTCAAATATTAAAATGGACCAAGTTCGTATTCGTGTTGATGTAACCTTTCTAGATTATGTGGATTCAAACTTCACACCAACATAGTTTTTCAAAACCATAAATAAAATCCCTTCTGATATGTTTCAATGATCAAATACCTCTGCATTTATTATGAACAAATTTTATTCTTGGATAAGTACAGGGATAGGTTCCTTTCGTCAATTTATCAAGCAAAGGCATGCTAATTTTTATATTCTCTAAACACATTTTTTCTGTCTTATTAAACTGAATCAGGCACAAGAAGCAAGGAAGCTATACACGTTTATTGAATGTTCATTACAAAAAATATATTTTCTCTTTCAATGAACATTTTCCTAAAGTAAAATACTCAAGTTTCTAATATCTGCAGTAGTGTTGTCGAAAATTTTCTTACACTCAAAATCTTGACTGGAAGCTACAATACGCATTGTTTCATAAACCTTCTTATTTGGTGTGCAAAGTTAAATTGCACTGTGAGTTGTCCTGTGTAGAACATATTACTACACTGTAGAAAGCTTAGAGGGACTTAGTACACAAATATACTTGCAATGACAATCTAAGATTGAGATTGTTGTTGCCGTAGTCTGAAGTGACATAGAGAATACTTGTGAAATTAGTAAATACGTTTGCTGTAAAAGGGATTGGCTGTTTGTTTTTCTTCCCCCTTGCTTCCCTACCCTTATGAAAAAGCTTTTATAACCATTTCAAATTTATATATCTTGCAAAAGAGGTTTTCAAATAGTTTTATATACACATATTCAACCCTCTCTTCTGTGTCTTTTATTCCTTCACAACACTCTACACTATAAGAGCTAGGAGCAACTAGGGTGTGGATGTCATATGCATTTGTCCGTGCGTGAGAGTCCTTGTTGATGAGATTATTTTCAGAATAAGTAAAGAAGAAAATGCTTATCTCAATATATAATAGATATGTCAAAAATTTGGACATATTTCCATTTCGGGTATGACTTTTGATTATTAATTATGAATTTCTTTCACAATTCCAGACGTTTTAGCATTTAGATTTGTTGTATAAATTATTTGTCTCGTGTTTACAAGGTTCAGTACAACACGCACCCAACTAAGGATTGCTCTGCCGCTGCCGGATATTTTTTTGTGCTGGCAGTAGGCTCAAAGATATAAGTTAAAGAAACACACAATAACTAAAAGTACATCGCCTAAGCGGCAAAAGAGAACAATAGCATCCAATTCAACCAAAATTTAAAACACTTCCAACAGTAACACTGATCAATGTCGACCATGATCAGCTTCCCTTGAAATATTTTATTAAGAAATGCTATAACAGAATTGTAATCAGCATCATCCTAAACGCAAAATAAATAGCAAAGCAATCAAATCGAAGTCTACACCGAGCATAGGTTCAGCGGAATTTGTGAAGGATAAAGTTAAAGTAGAAGACTCACAAACGGTATCTTCGAGGCTTTGTCATTCCACACAGCCAACAATCCCAGAGACGCAAAAAAGCTCAATCCCCCACACAGCCAGGCCAATGCTTCATACTTGTTTCAAAATAAATAAATAAAAAATAAGAAAAAGCAATCATATGCATCAATATTAACGCAAAATTTCCTTACAAAAATAAGAAATAAAGAAAAAAAAAAATCAGATACCTTTCCAACAGTGTCAGCAATACGATCTATACACGGTTCGGGAAATGGTGTACCGTTGTCCCACAGAAGTTCCTCATTCATGGGAAGCTGAAAGCCCAAATTCAAAAGGGATGTTGATTTTTAGGTTTTTACAAAAAAAAAAAAAAGTGAAATAAGATAAGCTTTAGCGAAATATACGGGTTTGTCAGGAACATAGTGCTTGCCGACTGGGAGGCCCATGCCGGAGCGGAGGCGAAGAGAGGAAGCAACAGATCGGTAAACGACGCCGTTTCCGCCCAAGATCCTTGATGCTGCGTTCGTCAATCTCCCTGCCATGGTTGATTTTTTCCTGATTCTTCTTCTTTCTTCTTCTCCCTCCACAACCTAATGTTACTGTCACTCCCTCATTATACGACATCGTTTTGTGGATATTCATTTTTACACTTTTACCCTTTAATGTTTCATCAATTGGGCTTTTCAGATGGGTTGGATCTTATTTTTTCTCTGACGAATTCTTCCTGTACCTCCATTTTATACTAGACTTAAAAATCTTATTCTGGAACAGAACACATTTTATGTATTTCATAAAACTTGTTCTAAAAAACTTATTTTGGAAATGCATTTCAAAAAATAGTAGTTCTAGAAAGGTTTTTTTTTGAATATTTTGTTTTAAAAAGCTTGTTCTATAATGTATTTTATATGCTCTAAACGTCTTCTTGAATTCTTATCCTGTTTCGGAGAACGTATTTTGAAATGTATTCTATAAATTCCGGAAAGTGTATTCTGAAAAAATTTCTAAAACGGTAACCTAAAAATCATTTAAAGAAAAGATTAAAATAGTTATTTTGAAAATTATAGGATCCAGGTTAAAAAAAAGGAGGTGCAAGAGGTAAAAGCCTTGAAATTATTTTAAACGTGGCTCATACGTTCAACCCAAGCCTGTATTCACAGTAACGTACTTTTCCTCCTAAGGAAATATTTTTAAAAAATAAATATTTCTAAGGAGGAAAAGAATAATAAACTCAACTTTACTGGAAAAAAAATAAAATACTTTGTGTTGGAAAATTTCATCATCGTGCTCTATCTGTGCTCCCCTCACATATTATCTTTTCCTAGTCAACTGTTCAGTTTTTTTTCAATCAAAAACATCTTAAAATAATTTTACTATAAAAAAGTAGATAATAGTTTTGAATCCATTGCATTAAACTTTCTTTTTCTCGTATCATAGAACTTGTATAGTGTACTGAAATACTTATTGCCATATTGACATTGTAAAAATCTCAATACTTCTACCCTTGCTTGCTTGTCATCTATACACTTCCATCCCGATTTATTGATTGCATGTTAGTACATGATTTTCCAATATTTGTTTGAAAAACTAATAAAAGAAACATCACTTTATATTATGAACACTGGAATAAAAGAGTATGAAATAAAAGTAATAATAATAATAATAATAAGTATTAATTAAAACGGTAGGATTAAGTACTATAATATCCATGTTCATGATTTTTTTCAAGTAACCTGAAAAAACATATTAGTAGTTGCAAAATTCTGTGGAAGCCAATATAGAATGTTTTCTTTGGTCATATAGAATGTTCATCGTGGGCTCACTGCAGACGTCCAAAATATGAAAGGATACATCAAGTTTGTAAAAGGAAATTTCACTAGGCTGATAATGATTAAAAGCATGAGAGAAAGAAAACAGTGAAAAACATCTCACAAGATCCGGCCAGCACCTTAACGCAACAAAAACACTTGCTCTGCAAGAAGGGAGCAGGGATTAACCCTAACAGTGGCAAGTAATAATATAGGCCAAACCACATCATGATTGTGGGAAGAACTAAAGAAAATAGAAGTACAAAATGCAGTAACCATAGAACCATCCATTTAAATACCCAATTCAGTCTGCACTTGGAGGATGGTCTTGGCCGAATCTACAAGCCTCTGGGTCTCCTCTTGGTTCAAGTGCACATTGGTGACACCCAGTATCCCTCCTCTACCAAGCTGTGCTGGCAAACTCAGGAACACTTCCCCATCGATCCCATAAAACCCCTTAGCAAGAACAGACACAGGGTGGATCTTTCTTTGGTCCCTCAGAATGGAGCGGGCCAAGTTAGCCACTGAGTACCCAATTGCCCAGGATGTGTACCCTTTCAGCCTGATCACTTCATACGCACTCTCTACCACTGACTTGTGTATATTCTCCAGTGTCTCTTTCTCATAAGCAATCTGCTGGTTCTCCAAAAAACTCAGGACTGGAACACCCCCAACGCTAATGCTAGACCACAATGCCACCGAACTATCTCCATGCTCCCCTACTATATACGCCTGCAATCACAACTTTCTTTCAGTTTTCCTACTCTATTCATAATTTCATAAGTTGAAATAATTCATACTAACTAAGACTATGTTTGGTTTTAGTTTGGACTATTTAAATCTACGTTAGTCCAACTAACAACAACGTTATGTTTGATTTCTGATAAAAGTTTGTCACATGGCCTAAAACTAGTTTTCAATTGAAAGCAGTAAAAAACTATGTTTCTACAAACTTGGTTTGCAAAACGAAATATATATTCACTCATCATAAAGGTATAAACACTTTCATTCAAAGTTGCCCGATGCTAATACTAATTTCATAATTTGAATACTAATACTAATCTAATAGAGTAGTAGTCCCTATTTTAACGACAGATTATTAAATAGTTAGACCACCACATCTATCACATTCCCTCCTGTCTTAATTTTGAAAAAAAAAATACATATTTAGTTCAGTTCGTATATCATGAAAATTAGTTCATATAGAGATTAGTTAAGGCTATAATGCATATAATTTCTAACATTTTACAGTTAAAAATAAAAGAAAAAGAAAGGGAAAGTGAGAATGGTTGACCTGTACGTCCTGGGCGTTGACGTCGAGGTGATCGGCGATGAGGAAACGGAAGCGAGAGGAATCCAAATTGGTGCCCGACCCGATGACCCGGTTGGAGGGGAAACCGGAAAGCTTCCAGGCGACGTAGGTGAGGACGTCGACGGGGTTGGAAACGATGAGGAGAGTGGTGCTGGGGGAGTGACGAACGAGGGGGGGTATGATGGCGCGGAAGAGGGAGAGGTTTCGCTGGAGCAGGTTGAGGCGGGACTCGCCGGCGATCTGGCGGGCGCCGGCGGTGACGATGCAGAGATCGGAGCCGGCGGTGATGGAAGAGTCGGTGGAGGCGTGGATCTTGGTGCGGGGAAGGAAGGCGGCGGCGTGCTGGAGGTCGAGCATCTCGCCGCGGAGCTTGTCGGCGTTGGTGTCGACGAGGACGAGCTCGTCGGTGAGGTCCTGAGTGAGGATGGTCTGAGCGATGGCCATTCCGACGTTACCGACGCCGATGACGGATATCTTGGTGTGCTGCTTGGTGGTAGAGGGAGGGGCGGCGTTGGTGATGGGCTTGAAGAAGGCCTGGGTTAGGTCCAGGCCCCCCGGGCCCAATGTGGAACCTGAAGCGCTCTTGTGCATGATGATGAAGTAAGATGATTTTTGGTGTTGCAGTGAAGAGGTGAGAGAGAAGGTGGAATTTATAATATGAGCGTGAAGACTAAGAGGAATATTGTTGAGGCTAATACTGTGGTATAAGAAGGAAGAGAAGAAAAAGTGTTGACAATAACCAGCTCCACCTTCTTTCTAGATGCTGATAAACTAAAAGGGACAGTACGGAGTTCAAAGAGGAAAGTGTCATTGCATACTCAGACCGCGGGGTACGTGTTTTAAAATTTTAATTAAATACTTTCGTCTCCTTTGTGTGCAATGGTTGAAAGAGTTCAAATTTTTTCCATTTTTTAATTAAACAAATTGATTTTTCAACCATCTAAAACACTTTTATTTGAATTAATTTTTTTACTCCATTTGAGATCATGAAAGTCTTCTGACTTGTGATGTTGGTACACCGTGTTGATATTTGAACTTCGAACGTTCACGCGTTCAATTCAAGACTTCGGTTATTTGTCACCGTAGTTCAATGAAACTTCACCAATTGTTATTATGCCCAATGTGCTGCCTCACCACTTACATTTCACGACTTCAATTAAAACAGGATTTCAGATATGTAAAAGGCATTTATGAAAATCTTCATCAATAATTTTCAACAAACATAAGCCAATGCTCCCTCAGCCTGCACAGAATCTCAAGTCAACATAATTTCATTAAATTAAATTAATTTAGTGAATAAAAAACAAGTAATTTTATTGTTTATTAAAATGTTTTTAACATTAATATATATATATTTACAGATTGTACCTCTTGGTCCTTTATTGGACAAAGGAAGTGTACATATACTTTAAGCCGTTAGTTCTATTTTGTAGATATTAATTAAAATTCAGGTATTTTGAATTCAGTTTTTATTTAAAACTTTTAATTTATTGAATATTTAACGTATTTTTAATTTTTTCTAACTATTTTGCTGTTTAATTTTTATTATATGAAAATAAAAAAATATTCAATAAAATAATAAATTTAATAGAGATTTAATTAAAAAAATTTAAATTTATGAAGCACTTAAAATTTAATTAAGTTTAAATATTATCAATAATTATCATAGTTAAACAAATTTTAAGTATATTTTTTTATTTTAAGCTATAAAAATTATATTTAGACCTCTAGAAATTTGTGTTTTTATAAAGATTCCATAAGCAAGATTTGTATTTTTATAGTGTCCTAAATGTCGTTAAGACCCTTTAAAACATAAATAACATTTTCTAATTCCTTGAACTTAATAAAGGTATTCATGAAAAGAACATCTGCATCTAACTTCACAGGTACATTTAGGAGTTGGTTGTAATGACTCAAGCTCTTCCCATATAATTTTTAAGTTTGTATAGAATTCAGAAACACTCATTTCTCCTTGCTTCATAGAGTGAATATATTGTAAAACGATCAGAGATCCTAAAATAATCTCTTTTAGAAAATCTTTCTTGCAAATATTTACAAAAATTTGTCGCGTTCTCGATATATACATTGTTCTGTGCGATTTGATCATTGATAACACGAGAGCTTAAGAAATAATCATGACGTTACACCTATCTCATGCTTCGTAAAGAGCAATTCCTTGTTGCGGAATTTTCAGATATTTGTTGACGAACTTCAACTTATTCTTCGATAATAGGGTTTGTCTTATTGTCTTGCTCCATGTATGGTAATTCATCCCGTTGAGTTGTATGTTTATCAATGTCATCTAGGATTTTCACCAAGATGGAGATAATATGAACTAAAAGGATTATAAGGAATGCTTATGTTGTTGGGATCTATCATGTTAATGATGTTTTTCAAGAAAAACTTCAAGATCAAAATACAAAAAATCAAGGAACAGAAAGAAGAAGAAAGGAAGAGGAGGAGGAGAAGGACAGTGAAAGCAAAGCAAGTCTCAACCTGATACCATATTGGATTTGGCACATTTTAGAGTAAGAAGAACAATAATAAAAATTATCCAAAAACAAAGAAAAAAGCTTTCATAATATATGTAAGTTACGAAACGTGTATAAAAAACAACAAGTACACAATAAGAGACATGCTATCACATTTCATATCTTACAAATATCATGAAAACTTTATTCTTCGTCTCTCGATAATTTTTATCATTGCTCTTACTACTCCATGTGTCAAATCCAATATAAGAAGTTGTCATACGTGGGATGATTTGTCTCCTTAATTTCACGTCTAACATCTTAACCCTTGTTCTTTCTTTAAAATTCGTTACAATTATACAAACTAGTTTTCATAGGGAAGTAAGGGGATGCGTGGAAAACAACATGTGTGAGTTGGAAGAACATACGTTGTCCCAAGAACTAAGGAGGCTTGGGAGTGAGAGATTTCAAAACCCTTCATGAATATTTGCTAGCAAAATGGGCATGAATTTTGTTTGAAAAGGAGTTTTATGTGATGTTCAGAGTTATAAGTAAGATATGGAGAGTTGAAAGGTTTCGAGAATGATGTGAACTTAGACAAGTGTGCATGAGATCTCAATAAAGTATTGTATGTGAGAGGATACTCACTCTAACTGGTTCTGGAAAAAATTAATTGTAAAGCAGGAGATGAGAGTAACATTAACTTCTACTGGGATAAGTGAAAGGGGAAGGAGTGCCTGACTTTAGTCTACTCGTAATTATTTCTGAACTCTGAACAAAAGAAGGTGATTTGTTGAAAAATATGAGGTATTGGTCAGAAAATGGATGGGAACGAATTTTTCTATGGAGGAAATCCTGGTTTACTTGTGAGGAGGATTTGTATAGTGTTCTCAAGGCTGAACTGATGGGTGTATAGTTAGCAAGGGATTGTAGCTTTTAACATAACATTGAGCTACTAGTTACAAAAATTGTTACTATGTATATATTAGTTTTATTTTTACAAAAAGTGTTACTATTTATTTATTATAAAGTGAGGCAATGAAATATTTACTATGTATATTAGTTACAAAAAGTGTTATTATGTATATTATTATTATTTACAAAAAGTGTTACTATGTATATTAGTTTTATTTTTGCTATAGGAAACCCACGCAGAAGTGGGTGGGGGCAATAAGAACTAACAAAAGAGCCACCATTGCTGAAGCAGCAAAAGAAAGTTAGACAAAAACCGAGCGGTTGAATGAAAATGGAGGAAGCCCTTGCGGAGCTGGAGCGAGTCCAAACCCAGCTCCTGCAACGCATATCCAAACTCGAGCATTCCCATCTTCCGTCTTCGCCTTCTCAAAACGACGCCGTTGACGACGCCGGCACCGACACCGTGGCTCGCCTCTCCTCCATTTTGCGCAGCAACGGCGTTCCCGAGTTCTCCTTTAAGAGAGTCCCTTCTGATTACTACGATTGGCCTCTCGAAGCCCGTCGCGACGCCCTCTCCGCCGCCTCAATCCACCATCTATGCAAAAGCATCGTTCTCGTTAATACGCAAGCCCCCGCTAACGTCGTCGATTGCACCAACCGCAATAATTCCAAGTATTACGTCGTTGTCGTTCAGGTTCGCACTATCTTCCTCTCGCTACCTCCTTCACTTAACTCTCTCACTGCTTGCTTATTCGTTTGTTTCGCAGTACACCGCTCGCTTCAACGCCGAGGCTGTCAAGAATTTTCTCTATTCGCTCAACAATGGAAGTATTGCGAAGAAGAAATTCAACAGTAAGAAGTTCCCGAGTGATTGACTTTTCTTTAATTACTATAGCGTTGAATGAATTCCAGTTGAACATTTTGACATTGAGAATTATATTTGTTTGTGGACGAATGGTTGTGAGTTGCGACTAAACTGAATGTATTGGAAACATCAATGTGGAGACTCTCGTGTTTTCCATATGAAACACTATACAATTGGTTGGTGTATTTGAGAAATTGACAACTTTTTGGACATCTTAGCTGTTGCAGTTGACAATTTAATGAAGGAATTTTCAGGTAGAGTTGATTTTAGAAGATTCCCCGCTAAATATAAGTATGATTCTTTGAAGCCGTGAAGGAGAAATGTTGAGTTGGTGGGAATTGGGATGGCAAGTACTTGTTTGCAACAATTTTTAGTGTACATTTTTCCACTTATTAAAAGTTTATTCGCTGTTTAAAAAAAACTTATTAAAAGTTTAAAATAATTCAGAATTGAGGACAGCGAGCAAAGCTGAGTATAGTTTTAAAATGATAAATGTGATTGAAGGTAGTGTTTCTGAATTGGTTGGATTTTTGTAGAAACGAAATTTAAAGTATGTTCTTAAGGTGTTGGACGGTCTGAATGAGTTGTTGGCGTGATTCTTAGATTTGTGTGATAGGTAGGAATGTGTTGAAGAAATTCTTGGATTTGTGTGATAGGTTGTTGGCGTGATAAGAACACTGCTAAGGTTTAAATTCCTGTCTTTGGATGAGAATATTTGATTGGCTTTAACTTAGTCTTGTGTGGGTCTTTGATGGTAAATGAGAGCTGTCAAGTTCAATGCATGAAACTTAAAGTCTTAATATTGGGACCATCAGGCAATTATAAATGTTCCCTAGCAAGAGATGAAATAAATATTCACGGTGATTGAACTAGTTTTTAATGTACTGCATCATCTCAATTTTCTACATTAAACTTCTGCAAACTGCAGTAGATGATATTGCATGGGAGCTGGGCCAGAAACATTTGAGCATTTAGTGGTTGTTACATTGAAATTCTAACTAGTAGATATATGAAGGAAAGTTCTAAGACGAAGTGAAAGAATGGGCAGTCCACACTTATTGACAATAATCTTTAACCACTTTCCTTAAATGTATTTTCTCCACTTGAAATTCTCTTTTTGATTTTATAGTCTGTGTCCATCTGGTTATGCAGTCTCCATTGGTTAATCTTTCCTCTTTTATTCCTTTCATTATATATTCATGGACAATCTTCCTATTATTTATTTTTCCCTTAATTTTTAAGTATTTAAAATTTATGTTAATGATATCTATAACTTGCTATTGCTTAGTAGGAAATAATTGTTGTTAATTTGTTATTGATAATGCAGTGAGGCTAGCTCCTGAGGAGACATCAATAGAATTAACTGGATATGGGCACAATGCAGTAACTTGTATCGGCATGAAAACAGACATTCCGGTAAGACTGGACATGTGCAATTGTATAGGATTCTTATGGTATATAGACACTGAAATATTTCATCATGATAACAAACCCAAAATAAGTACTTATTCACACTGTTAAGGCTAGTATTGAACATTTTTTGTCATGTATATCAGCACATGATTGATGATTGATACAGACAAGGATCGCTTGGCAAAATCGCATAAAAGTTGAAATGGATTTGTTTTTTGGTGTGCTCTATTTGCTTATGATCTCCTTCTCATAGTCATGGGATTGATTTTTGCTTGTTCTGTTGACATAGATTTTTCCTGATATGTGATGGGCATGTTCTGCCAATGTCTTGGACTAGAACATAAACGTGCTTTTAGGTTGTTGACAACAGTGAGCAGCTTCTTTTGCTTTACTTAACATATTGGCAGAATGTCCATCTTTTTCAAGCAGTTTCACTTGTTTGTAATTCTAAATAATTCCGTGTGTGTGTCACTGTCTTTCTAAAAACCAAGTCCACGATGACAAGAGGAAGTATGTAATTTTTAGGATCTGGTAGTAGTTGACCCTCTGTATTGACTGTCTATGCCCTTAGCACAACTTTATGGTTTCCACATCAACAGAGCAGTCTCCAAGAACAAATCACAAATGCACTGATGTATGCAGCTCTACTTATCTTGCCATAGTGCCAACTATTGGGGGAAGGTTATTCTTCACATTGTCTCAGGTGTTCGTTTCTAAATTATGGCTAGGATTTTGTGTCCTAGTCAGACTTTTATTATCACCTATCCTAAAATTCTTCTTGGAAGTTTAAACTATAATTTCGATCCATTCCAAGTGCGTGGCTGTATAGATTTTGTTACATTGGTACTAAAATTCCATATTGGTACTTCAAAGCGCAGAAACTGGCAGAACACCACAACCGTTCGTGATTCAGCCTAATTTGTCCTTATCTGGCATTATAGTGTAATTTGGTCCATTAGGTCTTACGTTTCCCATTTGAACACAAGGTATAAATTCTGTCTGGTAGATAACCAAGAGACAAGAAAGTTGATACGTAGTATTATGGTAGGAAAATGGAAATCAGTACTGTAGCTGATTGCAAAAGCGAAATGGAAATGCAGAAAAAAAAAATGATAACCTAGGCATTTTTAGAGGCCTAGCCTCTCCCACACCCAAATTCTAACTGAACTCCCTTTCGTATTTCCCTTTGAGAGGCATAGTTTCTCCTAGGCCTATGAGAAAATGTTTAAGTTGACTTACTAAAACAAATAATATCAGTATTTCATATTGATTCTTCTAAACACGGTTGTATATTTTGCAGTCTTGATCAAGAGGTTCAAAGACATCATCACCATTACATAGGAGGGACCACTCATTTAGATTACTCACTCACCCACACACACGTGATATGATTGTATGTCTATCACATATCAGTCTTTATTCATTATTGTTATCCCAATTGACAATTGTACTTGACTTAGGGCATTTAAAAACAATGCTATGATTTTATCCAATAGTCATACACTTGATATCGTCATTGAACTTCATATTCTATACACCTTACTACGTTCAACTAATACAAAAATAACACAATTAAATGCGTCATACTCTAGTAAATAACATTGATATAAAATAAACTAGTATGGTCAACACATAAAAACCAGATTGGAATTAATAGAACTGTACTTTTTGTCGTAGAGTAAGTACTGAGACATACCTTGCTAGACCATTTATCCCATCGACAATGTTGGAGGGCTCAATGTCCACTAATTAATTAAAGAACTTCTTCTGTTACAATATATTTAAATCTCATATCTTTCTCTTTTTCCGTTTAGATGGCATGATGACTTGTGGTGTATTGATGCATTCAACTTGTTCCTTGGTTTATTAGCTATTTTGGGTCATTTCAGGTGATCTTGGATGAGGCAATTGTAAAGCTAACTCCAGATTTCTTTTGGTTGGGTGGTGGTGAGGTTGATCTGAAGCTAGGGATCCGAACATCGCAATTGATCAAATTTATCAACCCATTCATTGTCCCCTGTAGCAGTAATTGATTTTGTTGAGGAGAAAGTGGCCACGATAATTTTGTTCAAGGAGAGTTGCCATTTTCAGCCTTCCATTTTGGTTTTAATATCATTTGAAATATTGCCCCTTCAGGACGATATTTATTTTTTTTACGGCTAAGTTTTGTGGTTTAGTTAAGGCATTATCATTATGTTTTACAGATATTTGAATGCAACCAACGTCATGGGTTCATGTTTTATGTTTGTTGAAAGTCAACAACATCATCAGAAACGATAAGTTTGGCTTTATGATTATGATTGAATAATTTCATATCACGATAAATGTGACGGTATAGGCCACACTGATTAATGTCCAAACGAATTTCTTACCAGTGTAACTGCGGACAGGAGGTGGTGACCCTGGAGTTTTAAAATGTAGTAGGAATGAAATGATAAACGTCAAAAACACGCAGCAAAAAAAGAATTTGAATGAATAAATATCACTATAAACATTAGAACTAAATTTATGCATAATTGAAAAATCTTATAAATTAATTTAAGTTAAAAGAATATTTTATTTTTTATTTTTTTCACTTCCTCCACTCAGCCTTCCCATTTTCGTATACCATGCATAATATAATTAAAGAAGAACCCAGTTTTTCCTGCACATATAAACACCAAAAAGTTGAAGAAAACTTCAAGTAGCTAACATATTAAATTGATACAATTTAGAAAAGTAAGACGGAATAAAGAACAAATAAAATTTTAACAGTGAGATGCTGAATTAGAGTGATCCAACATGACCCTCTTATTTTATGTGATAACTTAATACTCCCACGTTATTGAAGAGTGACTACTACCACCTTCCGGTATCCAAAAGGTCGGAAGACTCCGTAACACCCTTCCCTCACGGAGAGTGTTTTCCTCGTCACCTTGCTTAAGAGGAACCATATCCTTCTTAATATCAAATTTGTCTCATATCTCACCGCATCTTGGATAATCTCATGTCTTGCCTCACCTTGGTGATCACAGTGGATACATCGTACCCTTACTACGATGATGTAATGAATAGGGATTGTTTTGTGAATGAGGAAAAAATAATAATAATAAGACCCATCGATTTTCTTTCACCAATTTAAATAATATAAAGTGCGGTTTATTGTTTAAGTTCATCGCTAGTACACAAACAATATCCACCACTAAACCAGAAGTAACTTTCGGTGGCAATTATTGTGGCTTTTAATAGCAATATTGTTAAAACATTTACCGACCATCAAGTTCAGTATCATTGTGAACTGGTACGTAGATTTAAAAATCAGTTGCCCCAAGACGAAAAATGTGACAGGTCTCCAAATGAGATCCAAGATTTCTCAAAAACTCCGGTTCTCTACCTCAAGCCCTTTCCAATTTCCTTGTTTTACTAAAATATAAATCCCACAATCTACAATAAAATTAGTATAAAATTGACACAAACTTCGCCAAATAATGATTGCTGACTCAAACATGCGGACCTCTTCCAAATAAAACTTCAGAAAATTCATACGAACAAAACTCTACTCATACATAAACTAATTTTAGCTTTTTAAAAAATTATTTTATTTTTTTTCTCCTAGAAATCTGTATAAAAAATTTCGTCCAAACGAGTCTTACCGCTATATTCCCTGATTGAAACTCTAAACTACTAGAAACTATCAATTCACACAAACATCCCAGATAAGCATGAACAACTGAGAAAAGAGTTGCAATACTGAAAGAGAGGAAACCTTTTCTTATCATTAACAGGTTCTTTTCTTAGAATCTATATACAGCTGTACATAGTATTGAGAGCAATGTCGTTTGATATCTCAAGTACCGATACAAATTTATGAGACTGGTCAATGACGAAGCAATCATTATCAGATTATTATAGTGCCAATCTTTAAAATGCTAGTGGGAAGTCAGATCCCCAAAGGTGTTCTCCCCACTGTAAGTAACATAAAGAAACCCATCCTCTTCCTTCTTCTCCTCATATATAGCAGACATAATTGCTCCTAAAAGAATTGAGAAACACAGAAAGTTATAGGCTACTGCTACTACCCTCTATTAGAAGGCTAAAAAATCATATTGCAAAATTCAAAAAAAAAACAAAATTGGAGAATATTATTTTACCTGTAGGTGGAAGCACGTTGTCCACAAAGATGAATATTGCCTTTTCTGCACTCAATTTAATCCTTTTGCGGATAACATAGACAAACTGTCCAACTGTCAGATCAGCCGGGACAAGGTACCTACATTTAATTCATTCATTTAAAAAAATTAAAAAACAAGACATACGACAGCTACTACCAGTTATACACCTAAGCAAATTTCAATATCAACTAGAAAGCATTTGACAAAAGAAATATTACAACAAATGACATCTAGTCCCGTCTATCACTTTGTTATCATCAGGCAGGAAATACAAAATCCATCACTTTGTTATCAACACTCATATAAATCAAATTCTTTTAAAATTAGATAACCAATTCAAATTCTGTTTATCAGATTCATTGTTCAGGTATTATCACAAAATGAGAATGCATATGCAATAGAAGGAACAATTATGGCTTTACCTAACCAAATTATGATGATCTGATAGTTATTCATACAACTCATAACTTACCAATATCAACAAATTTCTCAACTGACGAACCAAAGACACTACAATGTTTTAATCAATTTAGTACGTCAATAAGTACTAACAAAAAAGTAAGTTTGATCAATTTGTCTATTGATCAATACTTAGCATGTAAAATTTCATATCAAATTTTAGAAAAATTAAACAAAAACAGGAGTATTATCAAATGCTTTAATTATCTTTTCTTGGAGAAGTATGTTAAATGATAATTTTAAAGGGTAAAAGTTCAAATTTTGTGAGGAACTTTGTGAGCATTTCTATTATCACACAATCCAATGAGGATCTTTTGAAGAGTTCATCAACTAGAACATATTTATTGGAGCAAGCTTCTAAACCTACAAACTTACCCTGTAATGAATGCAGCCATTTATAAAAAATAGAAAAAAAAAAAAATCTGAAGATCCATAGATTTTTTTGTTAGGAGGAAAACCATGATTTCTCTCCTTCCACTTTGCCTAATGATCTCTGCTTTCAAAATATATGTATGGTGTCGATTATGATCTAATTTAAATATGATACCAAACTTTGATACATCATTTTCTTTTCCTTTAGAAGATAGAACATGAATGGAAACAAATAATGTAATGTTGCTAGATTATATGAAAAGTATGGACAAAATCTTACTTCTTCTTGTCAATACTTGGAATATCACTTCTTTCTGCTTTCTCCACGATCACCTTCAGACACATCAAGGGTCAATTTAATACGATAACTAGAGATATATCACTAATGTACACATTCAAGAATCACACATACAATAGGCAGCAAGTAGAGGCACAAGTGAACATGAATTTCCCTGCATTGACAGATATAATGAAGAATAACTAGTTCAAAGCAGCAAATAAAATAGCTTGAGGGCATAAGATACTCCAAACGCACATAACTATTGTAAATAACCTTTGGTTAAAGGCCACACATTCACTTTCAGAAGTAAAATTATTTGAATTCATTCTACAATTCAGTGGACTCTGTAATCTGTTGTTTAATCTCCAATAAAGGATTTCAGAATAGAGGTAATAAAAAATTAGTAAAAAAATGCAACACAGGATAATTTGGCATGCAATAAATTTCCAAAACGTTCTAAAAACCAAACTAGATCAGACAGTCCGGAAGAAGTGGTCAAATCATGAACCTACCATGTCTCGTATCTGAAAATTATCCAATTCAATCACAAAATAACAGACTAAACTGATCAAACCGTGACTTTGGGATCTCGATTTTACGACATTTTTAGTCTTCCAAACAGTATATCACCACCATAACGAACAACAGCACAAAGCTAAATCCTGAATACCAAATCTGTAATTAACTAATTATGCAACACAACAACATGCATTTATCACTATTAACAAGGATAATTGCAAAATTATGACATGAAAGTGCTACTCAGGTATCTAAGCTGCCAAATTATGACATAAAAGACACAACAGATAAAAGGCAAAGTTTAAACATCGGAACACATTTATAGGGTTGAAAAATAGTCAAAGAAAAGCATTGATCCTGAAAGGCAAAAGTTAAACAGATAAAGGAACGATGCTTCTTGTGCCACAAATATATGATTCACGTAGACAGCATCAGTAAGAGATAGTTGCAGAGGGAAAATCGGAACTAGTTCTCACAGGGATACGGTCTGGGTATTTCTCCCTGATTCTAGCAGCCTCAGCTCTTCTCTTCTCTGCACATAAAACGAATCATTTATTTGTATATTATTATTCAGCTTCCACACAATTATAATTTACCAAAAAATAACAATAAAAATAAAAAATACATCATATACCAAGATCATGCTCTTGTTTGAAGTAGCTCTTCGACGCCATTCTTCCTGGAATTACCATCAAACAAAAGCTAATCAAAACTAAGATGATACACCGTCCATTCTTCAGACAAAGGATAAATAATTCATTAATCGCTCAAATAAATAAATCAAAAAAGAAAGGTACATAAATGAATAAATAAAAAAAAGGGGGCATGGTTTAGAGAAAAAAAAAAAACAAATAGCAATAATCACAAAAAAACAAGATGAAGATTGAGAATGGACCTACACCTAAAATTCTTATTTAACAAAAAGGGTATGCATCCGAACAATAATCTTCGCGATATGATACGGAATTAAAAATAGCCCTAACTTTCAGATAACTATTTTTGTGGAATTTCCGATCATCAACTCTTACTTGAATTTAGGAAAAGAGAAAAGCCTCTGATTGCAGACAATCTTTATTTAAAAAAGCAGGGAAAGAGATAGAAAGCGGTTCCGACAATTTTCTTGCTATGAGCGAAGGAAATTTCTAGGCCGATGAAAATAATTTTGGAAACTGAAAAGTTGAAGGTTTGCGAATTGGATTGTATATGATTGAGAAAACTAAACCTCGTTAAGACGATCCAAAAATAGAAGAAAATCAACGCTGCGGTTTCTTGCTAACAACTCCAATAAGGCTGTGTTTGCTTCAACAAACTAAATATATCGCTTCTTCTTTGCTTTATTGTCTTTCTCAACTATTCCTATCGTCATTTCATTTTTTAAATACTTATATACCAAATTATATAGGGATTTTATATTTTCTTTTTTTTTTTCTTCCCGTCTTTCTTATATTATTTAATGTTTTCTTTTTCATAATCTCGTGTAAGTCTAGAAATGTTTACAATATTAACTAGATAAAAATTTCATTAATATACCTTTTAGTAGTTAAAGTATATTTCTGAAAAGTGATTCGAATCTCACAACACAACTAAAAATACAATCATATTATTATATTATAATATATAAATACGTGAAAATGTAAATCTCATTTTATCTTCGAAATTATCTTTATAAAGTTGAGTTTAGAATTATTTTTTAACATAGTACTGAAACTTATTTAATAAAATTTATTGGACATATTGTAATGATTATTTAAAATATGATGTAAAAATTTAAGAATGTTCAAATCAAAATAATTGTATAGTATATAAAATTAAAATAGGATTTTAAGATTACATTATTCTTATATATATTATTTGGTTATTTAGATATTGAACATGATTGATGACTAGAATCTTTTCTCTTTATGAGATATGGATGATTTTTCAATGTTACGTGAAAGAGTTGAATAATTCACTATTATATAATATCGCTTATTTGATAATAAGTATAAAAAAACATAAAATATTTGTTAAGAAGGAATATAAACTCTGTTATATTACTACACTCGTCAAATAACAGTTATTATCTGTAAGTAAACTCCTCGTTAATCATTATTTTTTTATTATTAGTTTAATTAATTATTAGTCCCTTCAAAAATAAAACTTTCCGAGTCATACATAAATATTTCATTTTAATCTTAAAATCTTCTATCCTTGAGTATATATATATGAATCTCTCCTTTTATTGTACTGGACTTTCTAATATAAATAATATGAAGAAGAATAAGAAAAGTGATAGTAAAATTAGATATAGTATAATAATAGTTTACTACTGATTTTTAGTTTTAAAGCTATTACTTAAGGGTTGAGTTATTATCGTTTTCAATTTCAATATTCACAATGATACCAATAGTTTAGAATTTTATTTTATACCTTATTTCTTTGTTTTTTACTCTCTTATTTTTTATGGCTACCTAGGCTTAAATTTATAGAAACATTCAAGTCTCAAACTGGCGTTAGTATTTATTCTGTTGTTTTATATAAATATTTTTCCATCATGTGTATATATGTGTATATATATATATATATATATATATATATATATATATATATATATATATATATATATAAATTATATTTTAATTTATTTTTTTATAATTCATTATATATAAGTTGATTATTTTAGTATTCACGTCAAACCAAACGAAATCCACATTCAAATATACACTCAAACACAAACTAGTAGAATCCTAAGTGAACCTTGGGATCACTTTGCCAATTGTGCTCCTTTTGTTTCGTTTTTTAGAAGGGAACATGAAAAAAAAAAAAAGAGTGTATATTCCTAATTGAAATGCTCTTTGTATGCAGAGATCCATGTATATTCCTAATAATTGGTATAGAGAATGAGATGTGAATTTGCTGAAGGAAGGAGTGTGGTCATGGCACGGGCCTGAGGAGAAAGGTAAAAGAGTGTGTAGAAAGTGTAAAATATTCACTATTTTTGAGTTCTTTTTTCAAATATTTCTATTTATAATTAATTATTCATTGTAAGATTATAATTCAGTTTCTTAAATTAGAATTTTCATTTTCTTCTATTTGTTAATTTGTTGATTTTATTGATTAATATATTGATTGTTTTTAATAAAGTTATGGTAATAATTTGGTTTATTTCGTAATTAACATTTAGTAATGAATAAAGGTTTAGTTCATTATAAAGAATACGAATATTCAAATTCTAAACTTCATATAAGTATTTCTTTTTCTCGAAAAATTTTATATTTTATCAATAATTTTGATAAAAGAATTACTAAATAGATCGACAAAATATTTCCTGATACAAAATTTTCAATCTTAAACGTAAATGAATAGATTAGATAATATCGATAAACAAATAGTATAATATTATACTAATCGAGGACAAACTAAGAAAGAGGGGAGAAAAGAAAAGAAAAATTAGTCTTTTAATTTAAAAACCAATATATCAAATGATAGAAAATTGTTTCACACGATTTTCCTTACTTTCCACTATTTTTAGTTTAATACAAACAACGTCATTTTCTTTTTTATTATTTATCTTTCTTTCATCCTTCTCTTTTTACTCTTTACTTTTTACTTCCTAATCCAAACACAATCATCCTTATATATACACATGTTTTGTTATCTCTATAATTTAAACTATTTATACAATTATATGGACATATATATATATATATATATATATATATATATATATATATATATATATATATATATATATTTATATAT
>Ga0209700_103176_pt1 | contig 31946 bp, 13 predicted proteins | sample SiratroredBW_FD_187528 | JGI IMG/M metagenome (GOLD analysis project Ga0209700, IMG submission 187528) | Root nodule microbial communities of legume samples collected from California, USA - Siratro red BW (SPAdes) (version 2) | ecosystem: Host-associated > Plants > Roots > Nodule | place: USA...
ATATATTTTATTACTAAATATTAATTTAATATAATTTTTCTTTTCAAAATCAAACTTACTGTTATTTTAGTTCAATATATAAATCTCATACTAATATCATTTTTTATTTTAATTTAAACAATAATCCCCTCAACCATTTTATTGTTTAATTTCAAATTAACTTCACATTTGTTTCAATTTAATTTCAATTATTTTTATCAATAATTAAAACCACTTTTGTAACTGTGTATTTATTTTAGTTGCACATTAGCAATACATCACACGTGCCAAATAAAATAGAAGAGGAATAGGTGGAGAATATTAACCCTATTAAAATGGTACAATATTCTCACTACATTAATTAACTTATTAATTGAAATATTAGATGCACAATTTCATCTAGTAAACTAAAACAATGTCCTCTTTTCACGATTTCATTTAATCTTATATTAAATCGTGGAATAGGGCCACGATTTCTTTATAATATATCGTGTCTCCTATGCACGATTTACCCATATCCGGAAATAAATAAAAAAAATGCACCATTTCAGGAATTTAAAAAACAAAATTACATCAATTTGGGAAATTTGCCGAAATTATCTTATTAAAACATGTATATGTATTAAAACTTATATATAAAACCACTATTTATATCAATATAATAATAAGAATTAGCTCACCTCATTATATAAATTGTTTTTTATTTTATTTTACCTTCAATAATATTTTAAAGTTACAATACAAAATTTACCGTAAAAGATACCAATGTAAAAAAAAATATTGGAGCAAATATATAAAACAGAAAAAAAATTAATATATAGTGTGAAGTGAGTCCATATTCTATATTAAGTAAAAGAAATTCCATATTCCAACAAACTTCAAGGAAATTACAATTTATTTCAAATGGCAACATAAAGGAACAAAAGACAAAGAGAACAGGCAGGTTCTAAGTTTTGTTGATCTTGTTCAGCAAAGAGGAAGAGGCACTGTAATCTTCTTCTGATTACATACTCAGTTCCTGATTCATCACTCCATGCATCTCATGAAGGAAAGGAAGACGATGTGCATCCTCCACACACCACGTCATCAAACGAATCCCTTTGTTGGGAAGAGGCATTAACCCCACAATGGCCGCTGGTACAATGCTAGACCCTTGGATGGGAACCACGTGGACGGGTGGGCCCCACTGGTAGTCCACGTGGTTGAATCCCAGCCTCCCCCACTCAGATATGAACAGGGTGGTGTAGGTGAGTGGAGGCGCAAAAGGGTCTTCTCCATTTTTCAAATGCTCACCCTTCAAGTACTTGTCAAACTCCACGCCTAACTTCGCCTTCGCTTCTTGTATCAGCTTCACCACACCAACCGTTGTTGCTTTTCTAAGTGACTCACACGAAGCCGTGATCGTCACTGGGAAGAAACAGTTGCCATAGAAGCCAGTGGGAAGAGCTGGCTGCAACAGTTGACGGCAATTTGCGAAGAACACTAGCTTCAGTTCCGTATTGGGCTCGAATTGAATGGCCCTTGTCCGACTGGTCCAACATGCTGCTGCGACAATCTCGAAGCTTGAGCAATTGAGTCCAGTCACTTGTTGAAATTCTCTCTTCAGACGGTTGATTTGATCCACCGGCATGTCTATGTTAGCATGCTTTAGTTTGTATTCAGGCATTTGAGGAGGAGCCGGTGGTGTTGGTGGCAATGCAGTTTCTTGGGGGGTTTGAGACGATGGAAAGAAGTTCCTGTGCCACACTGGTTCAGTGGTAGGTTTCTCTAGACCCCTAGCTAGTTCTCCTACTGCATTTAGAAACTGTGCAGCACCAAGACCATCGCATATGCTGTGGCAGAATATGAGACCCATCACAAAACCCCCGCAACCGAATTCTGTCACCTGAAGGAAATCAACATTCAATAGTTCATAGATTGGCATATGTACACTCGAAGATAACAAATCTAATTACTTCAAGAATCCATGAATTTAATGTTAGAATGCGTGAAATATAATTATACATTCATATCTGTTTATCCACCAAATTTGATGAGTTGGTCATAAATGAAAAGGTTCTATGTCTGGTTAGTAGGATTTTCTCAATTTTACTACCGCCATCAGAAGGTTTGCGAGAAGAAAAGAAAAAACGAACAGGCAGAATAAGAAAGGAGAATTTACAGGTATATATAGACTTTTCATTATCAATGATGTATTGGATAAGTTTCTCTTATCATTATTATTAAGCATGTACGGAATTTTTTTGTTAAACTTGAGCTGTGAAGAAATATGTAACGTGACACTGATATACCTGCACTTGCAAGAGGGGGTCGATGCCGCTCTCGGGAATAGCATCAGGAAGAAGACCATCATAAGGAATAGACCGAACATCATCAAAGAAATTAAGAGATTGAAGGGTGTAATCAGAAGATGCCTCGACATACCACACGCCATCACCTGAGCACTCAATTTGAAGGCACCCTTGTTCCGATTCTTTAAGTCTTCCCGCAAGAGGGTAATATGGAACCAGTGCTTTGGAGAGGGCCTCTCTTATTACCCTTGCTGCTTGAGGACCGTGTCTGAACACATGCAAGGTTCTAGCGTTGCATCTTAGAACAGGTAACCTATCAATCACTGACAAATCTAGTGTGGTCAAGGGAGTTTCCTTGCCTGGCTTAACTAGGCCTCGTTTTGTTCTTATGATAGACAATGCCATGATGCTGTGTTGAAGAAAATGGATGTGGTAATGTATGACGATGTATTGTGAATAGGATTTATATTTATAAATGAATAGATTCATATTTTATGTTTTGTGCTCCTTCGCTTTTAAGTCTAGACTTTGTTTGGTGGGTGTAGAAAAGAGAAAGTGAACTATTCCGCCAAGCATACAGTGACATATATAATTTATTACTTTATATTTTAAAGAGTATTAATGTTTATGCATTAGCTAAGGATTGTAAATGGGGCAGTTAGAGATTCCTTTCTGAAGTTAGGGTTAATTTATATACGAGTTAGGGACAGAAGAAACAAGAAACGGATAGTATTTTTTTATAACTCTAAGGTTACTTCTTATTGCAGGAACAATAGGATCTCCCTCAAAGGTAAATAAGCTTTGTCTTTTAAATTCAGGAAGAGAATATTGGAAATAGATTATGAGATATTTTGTGATACTTCAAATTTGAAGCTATGTTCAAATTTGAAGCTATGTTCAAATTTGAAGCTATGGTTTAGAAGTGGGAAGCCTGATCTAGTTGGCTACACACACTCTAATATGATAGGAAATATTGACTCTAAAAGATCTATTTCGGGCTATTTGATCACATTTGAAGGTGGAGTTATATAGCATGACAATCTAAATTGCAAAAGTGTGTTGTTTTATCCACTATAGAAGATGAGTTCATTGCTATTACTGAATCATGCAAGGAGATGCTATGGGTGAAGAAGTTCTTGCAAGAACTTGACTTTACTCAAGAGATGTATGTGCTCCTTTGTGATAGTCAAAGTGTTATTCATCTTGGTAAAAACTTAACTTTTCATTCAAAATCTAAACACATTAATGCGAGGTATCATTGGATACGTGATGTTTTGGATGCTAAGTTGTTAGAACTTGAAAAGGTTCATACTGATGAGAATTGTTCTCACATGATAATAAAATATTTATAAAGATGAAAGTTTGAAACTTCTTGCTTAATCATCGGTTTGACGACTACCTCCACATAGTCTTGAGAGGGAGATTTGTTGAGTTGGGCTCCCTTCCTATGTGAAGAAAGGGAGTAGGAGTCAAGGAGGAAGTTGAGAGGGTTGTCATTTCTTAAAAACACCAACCAAAGAGTGAGAGAGAGTAAAAAACTCTATTTATGGATTTGTGCGACTTGTTTCAATCAAATCACGACTTATGTATCGTTAACCGTTGGATCGAGCTGAAATCTTGACAGAAGCTTCAAAACTCATTGTTCTTCAGTTTGACTGTTGGGATCATTATTTCAATGCTTATTATAAGAGAAATAATTTTTGGAATGTTGAAGGAATTGTGAGTTTTACCTTGTTGTGTGTTGTTCCTTTAATTTTCTGTTCATTATTATTATTATTGTTGTTACTAGTGCCATTATATTCTTGATGTTGTTCCTCTTATTTTTAGGGAGTGAAGCATTGTGTTTTATCAAGAGTGGGTTCATCAAAACCTTTGTGAGTAAACATCGAATGAAATTTCTCTACTATCACATCTCTCACACTCTTGTAATTACATTCACACTTTTATATAAAAATCTCTAATATAATTTTCTCTTTCTTCCACGTCCATATGAGATCTATCATATTTCTATGGACAAACCTCTAATGCAATATTCTTTACTAGTGTGTATTTCACGTTAATGTGAATGCAATATGTTTGTAAGTATTCTTTCTTACATGTTATTCAAATTTTTCATTTCTAATCAATTTCACACTAATTCTTAACATAACTAGATTTTTGGATTACTCTAGTTGAACCTTACCCTAACCAAAAACAACCTATATTCAACCAAGAACCTAATATTTGAAGTATATTTATTATGAACTCTTTACATGTGTAGCTTAAATAATGGACAATATTTAACAAATCTTGTGAAACTTTTATAGGTTTCCATCAACATGCCTTGAGTCTTTCTACATTGACTCCACACTTTGAGCTTCTATAGTTTGAGGTCTCACTTTGAACCTCTTTAGTTTAAAATTATGTCTTGAACATACTCCACACTTTGAGCTTCTGGTGTCTTTAATTAGCGATTCTTTATTAATAAGTTATTATACTGCATCAATTCACAATATGTTGTATTTTATCAAGTGCAAGAATCAAGCTTCACTCAAAAAGGATATTAATTTCAAAGCATCACAATTATAAAGTGTAGGCATGAAATTTTAATATAACTTAAGCATTGAGTTATATCAAAAGGTATAAGCAATTGGTTATGCTACTCCTTATGTAATAACATTGAAATATATTAAAAAGAAAAATCAATTATATATATATATATATATATATATATATATATATTATGTATTGTTCAATATAACCAAGTTATATTAAAAAGCACAAACAACTAATTACAGTATACATCAAGTTATGTCAAAATACTACAATTCAATATAACATAGTCTAAATGTCACCTTATACAAGCTTAGATGATGAATTAAGGTATTCTTTGTTAATGTTTTACAATATTAAACTTAATAGTTTTATAATAGGTTGACATTTCATGTTCAAATTGAGTTGTTCACAAAATTTGATTGTCAAACTTAAATTTTATATTATGTCAATTTTATATATTATAAACATTTAGATGCTAAGTTGAACTATTAATTCTAAGTTTAAATCTTATAATTTTGAAATGCATAAAAATCCCTTGCATAAATATTTTAGTGTTATCTCGAAAAAAAATTACTTACAAATAAAATTACATACAATAATTTTAATGAAAAGTTTAATTACAAATTTAAAAATTTTTCAAAATGCTTCAATGCACTACAATTATGACAAAATATAACACAATGTTAAACTTGGACATTGTGTCGAGTTAAACATTACAAATACTATCAAAATTATGCAAAACTCTTTCATCCTCGTCAAAATATCAAATAGCAAATTGTTCACTTGCCTAATATTGATTCATAGACCCTGATTTTGATAGTTTTCTATTTATATATATATCTCAACTCAAAATTATCTCATAAATCAAATAATTTATTATTAGTAGAACATGTTACATAATAATCTAAAAATAAAACTCAAGAACTCAATTATCTCTAACAATATTTCAACCCGTTATTTAGTAGGAGCATATAATATGACCTAATAAAAAGAAAAATATATATAATTAAAAGATAACTCGTAATCATTCAAAAGTGATCTCTCATGTGATTAAAAGTCAGTATAATAATCTCCAAGATTTAAGAAAAAATCATTTCAACTCATTCTTTTAATACTTATATTTACTTTTTTGTTGACTATACTTTATTTTACTTTTTTGACATGAGTTTTGGAGATTCTTAAGTACACCTCCATTCACTCTTATGTTTACCCCGTTATTTGTTTACGAGTAGGCTTATGCACCATGAAATCAAATATCCCACCCCACTAAAGAGTTCGACCCAAAAACATTGAATTTTGACTAACAAGCATCCATAGAGTTTCCATATTATTAAGTAAAAGAAATTTCATATTCCAACAAACTTCAAGGAAATTATAATTTATTTCAAATGGGCAACATGAAGGAACAGAAGACAAAGAGAAACAGCCAGGTTCAATTTTTGTTGGAACCCTTGATCTTGTTCAGCAAAGAGGAAGAGGCACTGTAATCTTCTTCTGATTACATACTCAGTTCCTGATTCATGACGCCATGCATCTCATGAAGAAAAGGAAGACGATGTGCCTCCTCCACACACCACGTCGTCAAACGAAACCCTTTGTTAGGAAGAGGCATTAACCCCACAATGCCCCCTACCATAATGCTAGACCCTTGGACGGGAACCACGTGCACGGGTGGGCCCCACTGGTAGTCCACCTGGTTGAATCCCAGCCTCCCCCACTCAGATATGAACAAATTGGTGTAGGTCAGTGGAGGCGCAAAAGGGTCTTCTCCACGGTTCAAATGCTCACCCTTCAAGTACTTGTTAAACTCCACTCCTAACTTGGCCTTCGCTTCTTGTATCAGCTTCACCACACCAACCATTGCTGCATTTCTAACTGACTCACACGAAGCCGTGATCGTCATTGGGAAGAAACAGTTGCCATAGTAGCCTTTGGGAAGATCTGGCTCGAACAGTCGACGGCAGTTTGCGAAGAACACTAGCTTCAGTTCCGTATTGGGCTCGAATTGAATGGCCCTTGTTCGACTGGTCCAACATGCTGCTGCGACAATCTCGAAGCTTGAGCAATTGAGTCCAGTCACTTGTTGAAATTCTCTCTTCAGACGGTTGATTTGATCCACCGGCATGTCTATGGTAGCATTCTCTAGTTTGTATTCTGGCATTTGAGGAGGAGCCGGTGGTGTTGGTGGCAATGCAGTTTCTTGGAGGGTTTGAGACGATGGAAAGAAGTTCCTGTGCCACACTGGTTCAGTGGTAGGTTTCTCTAGACCCCTAGCTAGTTCTCCTACTGCATTTAGAAACTGTGCAGCACCAAGACCATCGCATACGTTGTGGCAGAATATGAAACCCATCACAAAACCCCCGCAACCGAATTCTGTCACCTGAAGGAAATCAGTATTTCATAGTTCAATTTGCATGTACACTAAGATAACAAAACTAATTTGCATCAAGAATCCATGAATCTAATGTTAGAATGCGTGAAATATAATTATAGATTATCTGTTTAACCACCAAATCGTTGGTCTATAAATGAAAATGTTCTATGTCTGGGTAGTAGGATTTTCTCAATTAACGCCATCTGAAAGTTTGTGAGAAGAATAGAAAAAACGAACAGGTAGATTAAGAAAGAGTATAGAGTTTTCATTATCAATGATGTATTGGATAAGTCTCTCTTATCATTATTATTAAGCATGTAAGAATCATAAATTTTAGGATCTTAAAGATAATTTTTTTAACACCCAATAACAATGGATAGGGTAATTTAATAGATCACATGACATTATTCAATTAGGTTAAAGGCTAAATTAAAAGAGACAAGTTTTTCAAAGTCCTTAATCTTCCTTTTAATCAGACTTTAAGGTACATAAGGTAAGTATTTTTTTAAATATAATTTATTCCATACTCAATATCATTATTTATCTTGTACTCTGACACATTGTTAAAAGATTGATGCCATTAGCTATCTCACTGTTTTTTCTGTCATTTTATAAGGTAACTTGCATAATGGCAAAACTCATTACCAGAATGCAAAGAGAGTTTCTGTGATGGCTCATCAGAAGATAAATATGTGACCACTATGATTGGCTGTTTTATGGAATTCTTTTGTTAAACTTGAGCTGTGAAGAAATATGTAACGTGACAGTGATATACCTGCATTTGCAAGGGGGGGTCGAAGCCTTGGCTCTCGGGAATAGCATCAGGAAGAAGATCATCATAAGGAATAGATTGAACATCATCAAAGAAATTAAGAGATTGAAGGGTGCAATCAGAAGATGCCTCAACATACCACACGCCATCACCTGAGCACAAAATTTGAAGGCACTCTTGTTCCGATTCTTTAAGTCTTCCCGCAAGAGGGTAATATGGAACCAGTGCTTTGGAGAGGGCCTCTCTCATTACCCTTGCTGCTTGAGGACCGTGTTTAAACACATGCAAGGTTCTAACGTTGGATCTTAGAACAGGTAACCTATCAATAACTGATAAATCTAGTGTGGTCAAGGGAGTCTCCTTGCCTGGCTTAACTAGGCCTCGTTTTGTTCTTGTGATAGACAATGCCATGATGCTGTGTTGAAGAAAATGGATGTGGTAATGTATGACGATGTATATATTGTCAACAGGATTTATATTTATAAATGAATAGATTCATATTTTATGTTTTATGCTCCTTCGTTTTAAGTCTAAACTTTGTATGGTGGGTGTAGAACACAGAAAGTGAACTATTCCGCCAAGCATACAGTGACATATGTAATTTATTACTTTACATTTTAAAGAGTATTAATATTTATGCATTTGTTAATGATTGAATTCTCCCTCAAAGGCAATAAGCTTTGTGTTACTCGTGAATAATATATATGCATGCATGTATATGAATCCATGAAGAAAAACGCAATAGAGAGACTCATCAATGAAATCAAGAAGTTAGTTACGCACGAGGAACATGTAGAGGAAAACTCGCGAGCTATGGATAGGAGGAGGAGCTCCCGCTTTCGTAGCATACATAAGGGGTGGGAGTGTTATTCCGGATGAGGCAGGTGACATGTACAACCTTCTCTCTCTTACCTTTCTATTCTTCTCTCTGGTAAAGATTATTTTCCTTTCCTCGAGTCAAACCACATTTCTCAATGCAGGTGTTAACCTAAGAGTTTTGTTTATATTTCTTCATATTCATATGTTTTCAATGTTACTTTACTTTATTGCCAAAAAAACATTGTTGCTATAAACTGAATCTGAGACTAATTATTAAAACTCTCTTCATCTTCCAATAATATACCTCTATCAAATATTTTATTATTTATGCTATATGTGTATGTATAAGTTTGTGTGTTCGAATAGGTTTTGTTTTCCTATATTTATTTTATATTACAATATTTTCATATTTATAAAAATATATTAAAATTCAATACACTTTTTATCAAATATAGTGGAATATAAGTCAAAAATATATTTTACTTATAATAGAAAATAAATTTTAAAAAATCTCCATAAATATTATAAAAACAACATAGAAAAATATAGAATTAAATAGCAAAAAGTTTAGGTGGGAACAAAAGAAAACCCCAAATAAGAAGACCGTAACACTTGAAGCGCGGTTTGTTGGTCTTTCTTCACGAGCTTTGTGGTAATGCTGATTGGGCCATCCTTTTCACGCTTTTAGGTTGACGCCTTCTTCCAGTACCTCCATAGTCTCGTTATATATCTCTATAACTTTTTAATTTTTTAAATTACACTAATATTCTTGGTGAAATGACAGAAATAAATATAAATAAAATTAAAATCAATAATAAAATACATTACGAATTGTAGAGAATATGTATTAATAAAATATTAAATTGTAAAATCTGGAATTGAGAAGAGAGAGTTGAATCTGATATACAAATCTTCACTATATATATATATATATATATATATATATATATATATATATATATATATATATATATATATTAATGAAATGAAAATAAATAAATAAATGTTATAAAGAGGTATTGTACTCATGAGCAGTTTCTTACATATCTAAATTATCACTTATATTCCAATTCCACTAATGAAAAATAAAAAAACAACAAAAATACAATTATAATTAAATTAAACACGTAATTTAAAAATAAATAAATCTTCAACTAAATTAATAAAATCTTAAAATGCGATTATATATATTAAAAAATTATTAAAAATTAAAATTAAAATATCATTTTATTTTATTTTCACATGAGCTTTTTTTAGACCGAGGATTATCTGTTTCTGAGTACTCTTTTTTTTTTCTTTTTTTTCTTTTTTGCTTTTAAGCTATCCCTTTAATTTAATATAATAGGTCTTTTCTCATTTCATCCTCAATTTTAATCTTTATTTTATTTTATTTATTATTAATTATGTCTCTTATTCTATCAAAATAATTGAAATGCCTTAATAATATTCTCTTACTAAATAGACTTAAATGTTATCATATCATATTATTAAAGCTGGGTTCAAGCCGTATTAATCCAATTATAGAATAATATACTAGGTTTAATAGATGATGAGATGATGGTCTAATTTTAGAGAAGATCATTCTCTTCTTTGGAAGATTAAAAAAAAAAATTCAAAATTAAATAAAAATAAAATAAGAGTTAGATTAAAAAAAATGACATCATTATCGATCCAAATATTTAAAATATTAGATTTATGGATCTTATTTAAGTTACGGCAATACTAAATTTCCAATCTAATTATTCTTTTTAATTGTTTTTCTTTCTAACGTGGTATGAGATTTTAATGCCTCACAGAAATAAAATTTGTTGGAATTGGAATATGGGGCTCAAGAATGTTAGGTACTCTGAATTGGAAGTGTCATTAGGAGACTAAAAGAGAGTCTACGATTTTTCTTAAGATCAAAACCCACTTTGCACACGTCTAAAAGCCACAACATGCGTCACAAAATCGCAATCCTACGCTCATTTTATTTAAAAAAAATTATTAGTACTGTTACTAATTAATAAATGAGTTAGATTTGTTATTTTTGTTAAATTCACTAATTTAAACTTATCAATAGACACGAGATAAAAAGAAGATATTCATCTTTTGATATTTTTATAGTTTTTATATTTTAAATAAAGTTATATTTTTGTCTTCTCTTTTAGCCATTCGTCTATTCCATTTTTTTTTTTTTTATAATTTTTAACTAAACCATCTTAATAAAGATGCATCACTAAATCACCAAATGGATTTGAGATTCCAATAACTATAGAAAAAATTGAATTCTTAGTTATTTTGATTATATGAATTCTTCATAATTTTTTTTATTATTTCAATTCGATTTCTATTTTGATGATTATGAGGTGCAAATGTTTTAATGCAGAGATTTCAATCTTGATTCAAATACTTTGCATTCAAATTAAGCAATCATTTACCTTTTTGAATTTCACACAAATTATAAGTTGTTGTTGCATTTTTTTTTTATTTTGTGAAATATATAATAGATATAGATTTTGTGCTCTACGAGATCCAACTATACAGGACCCTTATGCGTTTGAGGGTATTTTAGGATTAAGAATGAACCCTTAAACTCAGTGTATTGAGAATTTTTGGGAACTAAGGACTAAGAATCAACCATTTAAATTGAGTGTCTTATACAAGTTAAAATACCTTAAGTACCGCATATAATATAAGATTTCTTTCTGATAAAAAAATTAAACTTAACATTATAAAATAAACTACTACTTAAAATAGGAATAATTAGATTGTTAATCAGAAAGAAAGTCCTATATCATATAAAAATAAACCAATTAAGCAGAATAAGTAAGAAAAGTCCATTAATTTATTGATTAACATTTTGGATTCAATAAAATCATGTATTATTTGCCTTAAAATTTGTTCAAATAATAAAGAAATTTTACATTCTCATAGTTAAAAAAAGGTCAATATGTTTAGTTAACATTAAAAGATTAATTATTTCCTACAATATCATTATAATGCTACACTGAAGTGTAAATAATTATTTGTTGTTTTATTTTGGGTATAAAAGGTAATTGATTATTTTTAATCATAAAAATCGTCACTTTATGGATACAGTAGTCTGTCTGAGTTATTTATTTTGACTTTATAAGTGTCGTATATGGTATTAACAAATATGGATCCAAATGAGAAGTGTGAGTGCCAACAACGTATTTTTATCATGAAAATTTTTAAATATTTATTAATTTTTTCATCTTATTTTTTTTATCCCTCTTCCTTTTATACCACGCAATTCTTTATATTTCTTCTTCTTGTTGTTGCTTTTTTATTACTCCATTTTAGGACTCCATTGTAATGAATTTTATTTTTATAGCTAATAAAAGGAGATATAGCCAAACTATAATAATTGGACTTTAATTTTTCTTTTTTAATTGGTATTATTGAACTTAATTTAGTCATCAAGTTGTGCTTACCTGGATAATACGGTATGCTCCCTGACGTAAAGCACAAAATAAATCCACTTTATTTTATAAAACTAAAACTCGCACCATCACAACATGGATAAAAGTGAAAGCCACCCGATTGGTACTTTTTTCTAATTTAATCAAATTTTAACTTTATCCATTTGAATACCTTTAATTGACTCTTAAAACTGTAAATAAAGTAACATTTTAAGATTTTAATGTTCTTAAAAAAAGTAAAAAGAAAAAGTTTATTAATACACTTTAGATCATTTACTAAATTAGTCCATTTATCTTGTTAACTATAAAAGCAATAAAATAATAATATTATTAGGTGTTAAGTTTTATAAAATAAGTAAATGTTTGGTGGTTATGTGATGGGTAGTGTTAATTGTGTTGATCACACTCTGGATGGATACTTTGTCTCTAGCAAGGAATAAGTAGAAAAGCCCGAAAGGGTCTGAATCAGCGTAAGTGACGTGGGGCCCAGTGGAAGTGATGATGAGTGTGTTTGGTGGCTGAGTGATGAGTGAGAAAGTAACAATAATGAAACCAAAAATTCACTTCAGAGACCGTACCATCTAAATCTATCCACGCACACCAATCTCCTCTAATCTCTATGTTCTCTTTTCTTCTTTTCTTTTCTGCAATGGAAGATGAGCCTTTTCTCACAACAACCTCTTCCCAACGCCCCGATTTCCTCTTGCAATCTTCCAAGTCCTTCGACGACGTCACCGCCCCACGCGCCGCCCGCAACGCCGAGATTCAAGAGCACCTCGCCCAACCGTCGCCCTTCCACCCCAAGAAGAAAAAACTCAGTCGTTGCAAGACAGCACCCGCCATGGTTACCCTGCGAGACCTCAAACCCAAGACGCCCCAAGTCCCCAAGCCTCAGTCCAGTTCCATAATCCGGCAAGGCATGTGCTTACTCGCCATGTACCTCTGTGTCGGAGTCGCCATTTACTCTTTCAACAGGGACCGTTTCTCCGGCATCGAGACCCACCCTGTGGTCGATGCCCTTTACTTCTGTATAGTCACCATGTGTACCATAGGTTACGGGGACATCGCTCCCTTGACCCCGCTCACAAAGGTCTTCGCTTGCGTCTTTGTGCTGGTGGGGTTCGGCTTCATAGACATACTCCTCAGTGGGCTTGTGAACTTTGTTTTGGATATGCAAGAGAACATGATCCTTACGGGGCTCCAAATGGGTGCAACTGCGAGGGAGGGGTTTTCTGCCAGGAACTACATCGTTGATGTGGTGAAGGGGAGGATGAGGATCAGGTTGAAGGTTGGTTTGGCGCTTGGGGTTGTGGTGCTGTGTATTGGGATTGGGAGTTTCGTGCTGTACTTTGTGGAGGGTTTGGATTGGGTTGATTCTATTTACTTGTCGGTTATGTCTGTCACAACGGTTGGGTATGGGGACAGGGCGTTTAAGACTCTTCCCGGTCGGTTATTTGCTGCTATTTGGTTGCTCTTTTCTACTTTGATGGTGGCACGAGCTTTCCTTTATTTGGCAGAGGCCAGAATCAATAGAAGGCATCGCAGAATGGCCAACAAGGTGTTGCAGAGAGAAATTACCGTTGAGGATTTGCTTGCTGCTGATATCAACCACACTGGTTTCATCAGGTATTATCGTCATTTCACCTCCTGTCATCTCTTGCTTTTGCTACCTATCAAAGTCTTAATCTGTCACAGTTTCATTACATGCTTAGGAATTGTATAAAATTGCGATAGATGTAACCACAACTGCAGTTGCTATATGCTCGCCAAAAAGTCTAAAAAATTGATATTGTGACCGAAATTGCTATTATGAAAAAGCCTTCTTACCAATTATCATGGTTTTAGAAGAATATCTACAACGGTGTAACATTGAGATCTTTTTGACTGAGTGTGATAGCAGTCCAACAAGTGTGTCTGCATCGGTTATATTTTGGGTACATAACCTTAAAGATTTGATGAAACCACTACTGCTATAGCAATCACTAATAATTTAGTTACCATGGTAATTTGCACTTTGCCTATTGCCTATTAGAAGTAAGCAGAAGTAGAGATTGTTGAGTAAAGTGATCAAATGGGGCCTTATTGCAATTATTGGTATCTTGTATTAGTCGGAAAATTGCTCCAAATACATAGGATGCCATGATTAGGATCAGGAGGTGCATTAAAATATTTTTAACAAACATATAAAATGGTAGTCATGTGCGTACATAACTATATAATTTGATTAAACATTATGGTTTGGATCCCTTTACTTGTGTACTTTCATGAACTGTCATGTGTTATCGAAAATGTCACTTTCTACATAAAGATAATATTAACCGTGTCTGGATGTTTCATGCATCATGCGGAGTGTACAGGTAGGGGCAGAGAGTGTGATTCGTCAATGAATTATTTGATTAATTTATGTGGTTATTATGTGAAAGGATTATTTTGTTAGATACTGTTCTTACTATAATTCTGAATCTGCCATTGCTCTTCCCCTTGGCTTTGTTTTCAGCAAGTCTGAGTATGTAATCTTCAAGCTGAAAGAGATGGGTAAAATACATGAAAAAGATGTGTTGCAAATTTGTGACCAGTTTGGGAAGCTTGACCCCTCTAACTGTGGGAAGATAACACTGCCTCATCTCTTAGGGGGCACTTTATGACAGAGTAAAGGCGAACCAGCTGGTGTATGAATACATAATTGTTCCAGTACAGAACCTTGCAAGGGGAAAATCACCATTTTTGCTCAAGAACCGGGGAAGACAATTCAAGCTGAAAAAGTTCTGCAAATGTTGATAAAGGGTGGTAGTGACTGAATTATTTGGAGCACTTGAAATCACATCGATTATAGAGGTAGAGGTGGATGCAGTGCCCGAATCAATTCTGTGTCCTAACATCACATCTCTAACATGAAATTAAAATCAGTTACGAAAGAATTGAATTTTATTCTAAACAAGTAAGTAAATCATAAGTAAACACCAGTAGAAGGAGAAAAAGAGAAAGGGGCCAACCATTCTGAACTGATTAAAGTTGTTACAGGCATGGAAATGCAGATAGGAAAGGCCACAAATGCTTTATCACAAGTCTTGTTAGTTTTGTTAAGTGTAAAAGTATCAATTTGCACCAGCCATCTAAAATTGGGTTGAATGAAAGCGACAAATCTCTTATAACGTGATTTATTTATATATAACCTTAATATAGAACTAAGTGAAGTCAGAAATCATGTTTTTATATATAACCTTAATATAGAACTAAGGTTTAAGTCAGAAATCATTTTTGTAACAAACGTTACAACAATAATTGAGTACCAACTCGTTACTTACGGCGTGTCCAGAGAAATCACGTGAAAATAAGTGAAGGCTAGAATGATTTGTTGGTAGCTTGATGTGAAAAAACCCGTCAACGCTGTGGAACCAAACGTGCCACAAGGCATATTGGAGGACCACAAGATTGTGAAGAGAAAACTGCACAGACGAAACTTCATTTGCTGCTGACCACACATTTTTCTTGCTTGAATGGTGATGTTTCGTGTATTTGTTTATACGAGAAAAACGTGCAGTCTCTTTTGCCTTAACCTTCAAGAAGGTAACCTTTAACTACCTCTATGTTAAGCTCGAGCAAATCGCTTTTTTAGTTGATTTTCACGTTATCACAGTTATATCAATTTTTTTTTTTAAATTAAGTTCTTATTTGCGTTTCGTCATTCCTAACACTAAAGTTTAAACCAAAACCTTATTTGTCAATTATTTATAATGAATGGTATGTAGAACTGGTAAACAGAATCAAGTTATTTTTTCATCCACTGGAGTTGACTCTTTGGTAAAATCTTGATGCATTTTCTTTTTTTATTTTAAATTATATTGAGATATGAGAACATTTTAATTTTTTTAGAATGTACCATTGTGTATCAAGATTTTTATAAAGAACAAGAATAAATGTCTAGAAATTTAAATATTTCCTATAAAAAGATTTCTATAATACGAATTTAAATTCAGGTTTAACTCTTATAAAAAAAATTATTCACACCCCAATCTTGTAAATAAAAATTGATAATAAAAATGAATTGTTTTTTAAAATCATTATAAAATAGAAAAAATAAAAGTAGAAATAACCAAGCACCTCCTTAGATTGAATTTCTATTGTCTCCTTATACTCTGGAAAGAACAACCTATTGGTTTTCATAGGCTGAGACCATTCTAATCAGTTTTACAACCTGCTCAACCAATCTGCAAGTATAGTTTGGGTTACTTTTAATTTTAAAGAGCCTAAAATGAAAAAAAATAGAATAAAAATATCTTATTAATCCAATTTTTTTAATTGAAAACTAAATTCATTACATCAATAGGAAAATATTCATATTTATATACAGGTGAAACAAAAGCTGCAAGTGGATATCTATTTAAATAACTATTACAAATTTTATTGAGGAATATGACATTTTTGCTATACCTGACCAGATTTATACTTTTTGCTCTGTCAGCCACCTAAGAGAACCTGCATGCACGTGACAAACAAAAATAAGAGTTAAATGACTTATTTTTCTTATTTGACATTGTGCCTTTTGTTCTATTTTAAGAAGACAAAAAGATTGGTACAACTTTTATATGTTTTTTTTTTCTTTTGTAGTTTTGCCAATATATAATTTCAGTTTCAATTTTTTTTATAGATTTGATTATTTTGAATTTTTAAATTAAGTAATTTTAATGTATTATTAAATTGCCTACTATATATATATACATATATATATATATATATATATTATTTTTAGGTAATTATATTATATATTAGCATTAGATCAAAATGATTAAAAGTTAAAATCTAAAGATTTAATTTGTGATTGAAATTTTATAAAGACAAAACTAAAAAAAATAAAAGTAAATTGAAGTCATTTTAATATCTAGGTGTGGTAGACCTCAAAATCAGTTCAATTTACTTTTAATCTAAAATATTTAGGCTATGATATAACTTGATATTGAGACATGAGTTGGACAATTTGAAACAACTATATGAAACCATTTTCATTTTTAATGCAAATAATTTTAAATTTATTAAAATATATGACTTATTAGCAATGTTGATTATTTTGATATATAACAAATTAAAAATATATTTTCTCTAAATATAAACTTAAATATAAAAAAAAAAACACTTCGTCTAGTAATACAACAATGCAATTATGTGTTTATTGTTCTATTGTTAATATCGTGTTTTATTCTTATTTTTTATACCGTATTATGAAAAATAAAGAGATGAAAAAAATAAACATAAGATATTTTTTTTTTGTTTTTTCTATTTTTTATCAAAAGTAGAGAACTAAATATATACAAGTACTGTATTCATTCTCGGCTAAAAACAAAATAAAATGATTATATCTGATAATGTCATAAAAACAAATAAATAGAATTGATGGTAATTTAATTTTATCATAAAAAACAAAATCAAATAATTAATATCCATATAAATTTATGTTCTAGAAAATTTAAAAAAAAGAAATCAAATACTTATTCTCTTAAAAAAATCATAAGTGTTATATTAATGTTTCTAGTAAACAGTTTTTTAATATCTTGAACAAAGATTAAAATAAATAGAAGAAACAATAATGAAAGACTTTTTCATGTATAGGAGTCTTAAACCCCCACAAGTCAGTGAATAAGATGCTGTCAACTGTTGGAATTCTATGATCCAATGTTGTTCTTGTGACAAAAAAAAATATAAATCCTAAATTCAATTTGTATATCCATATATCAATTTAATGAAATTGATAGTCTTTCACCTATCAATTATTGATGATTTTGGGGGAAAGGTGAAACAGCTTTTAAGTCTAAAGAATTAATTTGGAAATACTTGTTCCTGATAATGTAAGAATGAACTAATATAAACTTATTCTTATGATTTATCTCTTTTGTTTTTCTGTTTTAAATATTCAAAGATGTCTTAGTTATTGTGAGAATCCAACTTTGGAATGTATGCATTCATTGAAATGGAAAATCAAATTTGCTTTGTATAATTAGGTCGAAAAGATGTTGATTGTGATCATAATGTGAATTTTCGCAGGAGTTTTCAGTCCATTCCTTATAGAGTTGAGGAAAATTGAGAGATTGAACTGAATTTTTCATATATAAATTTACATTAGCACACATAATTTGTAACAAAATTATATTAATGAGTAAATTTTAAGATATAGTAATTAAATCTTAAAAGATTGCAGAAGTATAAAATCTAAATAAGTACTCAAACCTTTCAGTAAAGCAAATAAGGTGTCATGTGTCTTTCAGAATTTACCACTGGTGTCCCCCACAACAATTGGAACATTTATGCATTTTTTCTTTTATTGATAATGAATTCGTGTTGTTTTATTGTTCTAAGAAAATACACTTGACAATTGGATACTACACATTTATGCACCTGCCACATCACTATCCATGGAACCTTAAAATTTTTATGTTATCAAATTTCAGTATCCTTCATCTATTTCAACCTGTTAAAGAAATAATTGAATACTTAATTTTATGATTTTCAATCATTTTTAATTAGCAGTAAAAAGATGTAGTATAAAGATTGTGCTATATAAATTTGGACTTAAATTTAAAATAAAATATTTGACTTAGGATGTCTTCTGGATATAGATATTATCTGAACCTTTTTCTTATGACAGAAGATGTTTACATATAAGTATAATACCTTTTTTTTTTTTTTTATCCTAGATTCACTTTAAGAAAAAAACCAATAATTCTTTCATTAGTGTTCATCATAGATGATTCTAATAAATATGTTTTTCTTTTACATTTTAGGCTAGAACACATTTCTAATTCTATTTTTAAACAAGTCTCTAGGATATTCTTTTTATATTAGATAACAATAATGAATTCTTCTGTTATGTTTGTGTAAGTTATCATTTCCTTATAGTAATTAGAATTCCAATAATATTTTTAACATTTTGCATATGTTGACATGTTGATAATTAATCTAAGTTTTTGATGCAATATTTCTTTAAACCTAAAGGAATTTTACACTAAAATTGTGTAGAAGCCCTTCAATAAATTGGTATGCTGAAAAAAAAAAAAAAAAATAACACCATATTAAATGTTTCTAAATCTCTTTATTTGCAAAATTTTGGATTTTTGTTGTCTCACATGTTCTTGTCATAAAAAATAAACTAGCTAGACTCTTGCTGAAAAAAAATAAAAAAATAAGCCCCCTTATGAATTGTTATAGAGTCAATCTCTTGATTAATATATGAAAGTTTTGAGTGTTTTTACTATGCTAGTACTCTCCAATCTCGAAGAAGCAAACTTCAACCCAAATCTAGGAAAACTATATTCCTATACTTAAGTATTGAAAGTATAAACAAAAAATATTAAAAGTATAGAAAAATGTATAACCTCAAACAATGACACGTTTTTAACTTTCATAAAATTTTTTTTTTTTCATTCACAATGAATGACAATTGAAATATGGTCTCAAATGAATTTTCATTTATAGGAGTAATATTTCAGAAAATATAATAATATAAGAATGAATTCATGAGCATTTCAAAAAATTAGGTTAAATAATTTCTTTTACATGGAAATATGCTGAAATGAGACACTATAAAATTTAAGATTTCAACCTAACTAATTTAAAAGTTAGATATGCTATTAAAATTTAACAACTAAAATTTGTTAGATGTAAATAAGGTTAAAGGGACAAAAAGAAAATTTTTTCATAGTGTAAATCAATACTTTTTTGGTCACTTAAGTTGTATTTATATTGCATTTGATGAAAAGAAATTGAGAAGGGAGAAGGACCCACCATGTGTTTCTCACTCACCTTAACTTATGTACAAACTGCATATACAACTTCCTTCCACCATCCCACCTTTTATCTTAATTGCCATTTATACCACCACCTCCTTTTCTTTAACTATCCACTTTATGTTATCACAAGAAAACTCCAACAAAGGATCATGTTCATTTTCAGTACTTATGTTTGGTGAAATTGTTCAGTAACATTTGGATTCTGCTAGCTCTACTTTTACTAAAAAACCGGAACAATTGATTTCACCATCACATGAGTAGATCAATTGTCATTATATTCGATGAATTGTCATTAAATTTACAATTTAAAAATTGCAAATTGTCACATTTGATGAATTCTGAAGGATTGATACTGTAAAAAAAATTTACCTTGACTGTGGATAGTAAGTTTAGTTAATCCTACAGTACATAAGTTTAAAATGGTAACATGGCATCTCCCCAGAAGAAGAAAAGCACAGTGGTGGTGACACCTTTGTATGTTTGAGTACCACACGGTGAAAGGTACAACAGACACGAGGTCTCTCTGAAGTTTCTTTTTCACTTTGAAATGGAATTAGCACTAGTGTACTACCAATATCATTAAGCAGTACAGGGTAGCCTTGGACTGAAATTTGTTAGTACATGCTTGTACTACAAAACCATTCATTTCTCTCTTTGGTACACTTTTTATTATTATAATTACAAGTATTATATATAGAGATGTGTTGTATGAAATGTATGAAAAAGTAATGTGGAAACCAGTTTTGAGAGGGTGCTCAATAATGTTGATAAGGATAGAGGTAAGTTAGTCTATCCAAAGTTTGAGGGAGTGAGAGAAGAGACAGGACAAAGGCTGGGAACAGGCATGGCAAGAATGTAGCTATCAACAGAAAATGGTGAAGTGAGAATGAGAAGAGAGAGAGATCTGTTGTGGTTACGCTCATGCACTGCCTCTTCCCTGGCTCTGTCTCTTTCTTATTTCCTCTTTTTTATTTTTTATGTATTTACTATTAAAAAGGGTTTTAATCATGCTGTGATCTACTGAGCAATTGGATTGGCTCTATAGCTGGAGAATGCTCTGTTTGATGCAATGTTTTTTAGACTTTGCATCAGCTCTTTTGGATTGACTCTTATTGCTGCTAATGTGGTATCTCATGCACAATTGTCCAGTTCCATTCCATACATTCACACACACACTTATCAGGTTGTAATTGTTTTTTTATGTTATTTTAAGTTTAATAATTGTTTTCACTGTGTTAAACTTATTGGTCCACAAGCATGACCATAGTGGTGTAATGGAACTTTATTATGGACAGGATATTGATCAAAAACATGGGCTACATCATTGCTGAGATCTTTAGGTTTCTGACAAGTGTGTGTGAAGAAGGAATCCCCAACCACTCATCCAAGTTGTTGGATTGATCTCTTTGATTGTGATTCGAACTAATTTATGTTATATGATAAGTATGCAACCTATAATAATCTCTTTTTGAACAATTGTTATTGAAAATTAAACTGTTGATTTTGGTTCTAATATCAATAGTTGGATCGATAAGACATAACTCTTTTTATTTAAGGAAGTACCAGCCTAATTGTTTATCTATCTAATAGGTACTTGATATCACTTGCGACACAAGCTTCTTTAGATGATTATATTTGGGGTAGAATAACTTATCTGTCAATTTTGAAGGAAAGATTCAAGTGATGCCACATTCTGGATTCCAATGAACATAAATTTCTCTGTATAAAGATGGACACTGAAATCATCTCAGGCTTTTCATTTACACCTTTGTGCTGTACTATTGTATATTGGTGCCATGATATGAATGTTAAAATAAACTAATCAAGGACTAGACTCTGTTCTAGATTTCTTTTTCTAATTGTTTCTTAATTTAAAGTTGGCCGGGTAACCTTTTCTCACTATTGTTTTTATGCATGTTTGAGTTATTTATCACTTCCAAGTAGCTAATGTGATTGCAGCTTAAAATGGATCTGATTCTCTAGCAGAACGTGTGTTTTGGCCTAATTCAACCATCTAGATAGAGAGAGAATATCTAACAGCAAGGAACATGAACTAATTGAATCAGACAACGAAATGGGGAAAAAACATCATCAAGAATCAACCCGGTGGCCCCATAGATACAATGAAGAACCAAAAACAGCAGCCACAAAACGAAATCTGAGTAGCTAGACTCTAGAGATTTGAACACAAAATCAAGTACGCAGCCGCAGAAGGATCAAGAGGTAGAACCAAACAGAGAAGGAAAAAAGAGAAACATAAATGAATTACCATGAGCCAAGTTGCTCCACTGATGCCTTCTGCAACCATACATCATATTATTTCCAATTGAATGACCAAGCTGGAATCAACATATCACATCAAACAGCTTCGTTAACAGAAACATGAGACCAAACAATTTCATAACAGATATTTGTTGCTTCCATTCTAAAAAAATATGGTGTTCCACCAAATAAAAGTGAGTTACATGCTTGTATCGTTGTGGGACAAGCATATGGACTCCTTACACTCAACTAGGACAACAGGCATAACTTCCCCAAGTTTATGGTCCAGTTTTCCAGATTCTATAACAAGTAAATCCTTGAGAAGGATCACATAATGTTCTTGAACATCTCCTGCACTTTTTTCTCCTCCAACCATGGCTGCAACAACTTCCCACCGTTCAGGGTGTTGCTCATCTACCACTGCCAAAGCTAGCTCAAACAACTTGTTCTCCTCCCAACTCCAACCACACAAGCTGCTGCCAAAATCTTCCATCTCACTCACTCTGGATCCCTTCAGGGCACTCTGAGGAAATTGAGGATTTCCTAGTAATTCTTTCACATTAGGTGATTTCATGATATGTGTTCTTAGACAAAATCTGACACCTCTTATGATGTCTGGGGAGTTAGATGTTTGTAATGACGTGCCAAATAGTTTTCTTTCCACTATTTAAAGGACTCCGTTTTCCTTCCTTCACATAAACTAGAGGTATTTTTTACTAGAAGTAATCTTCTTTAAATTAAAATAAAAATTTCATTTCTCACATTAAGGTAGCTGCCTAAATTAAAGTTTTAATTGAAACATACAAAACAATCTCGCATTAATCGTTGTTCAGTCATTTTAGAAGGATCTTTCTTTACCCAAAGGAAAAAAAATAAAAAATTATTTGCATTATACAAATATCGTTCCTCTTGTAAGTTAGATCTACGTTTTGGGCAGTTATGATAGAAACGTGTGATAATGAAAAGTGGATCCAATGGCACCCAAACAGGAAGCATAATATAAACAATGTATTAAATAAAGCACCTCGTTATCCATTTCTTGCCCAAGTTGGGATCTCTATTTTTTTATAGGGGCCCAAATCTAGCAATTAGTTGTACCAAAAATCTAGCAATCGATGTCATGTTCAGCTACACCATATTTGACACTTTGAAACGTATATGCGTTATAATCGTATTTTTTATATTTTATATTTTGTAAGTGCAACTTGGAAGATTAACGAACAGGAATAACGGGAAGCTATCTATCAATCATTTTTATTTTATTTTTTTCCTTTCAAAATTCAAGACTCTACCTTGCAAGAAAAGGAATTAAGATTCAATAATGCTTTGTCCTTCTTAAAGATTCCACACGATTTGCCTGGCCATGTATAACTGGGTCACTTTCAAGTGCTATTATTGTACCAAGACTGAGATCTGGAAGGCAAAATTAAGACGCATTCTGCATAATTTGTTAATTGTCCTTGATGAAAAGACTGACATAGCCTTCTTGACAATAAAAGGAGAGATAGGTGAGGATACTAGCAATGTTGAGGCGTTTTGTAGATGTTGAAGAGGACTAAGATACGTTTTGCGATTTGGTTTGGAATTCGGAATAATGGATGATTTCCAGATTAGGGTATGAGGATTGACTTTAATCCATAATACATTTTTGTGTTCTGGGTTGAACCATTGTACAATCGGATATTGTAATTTACATTCCGAAATGAATCTCCATTATCCAATCCACAAGTCAGTCATTATTCTTTATTGGGCCAATCCAGAGGGGAAAAAATACACACTGTAAACTTATTTTGATATACTTTTCGGGGAAGAGATAGCGAAAACGCATGCACTCATAGAATGACAAAAACAAAGGAATGTGTTCTGTTTTTGTTCGTGTTTTTCTCTTTCTTTCTGTTTAGATTCATTAATGGATAAATATTATACACAAGATGATAGGTTTCTATTACTCGGCAGAATTCTTACAAAAGAAGTGATACACTAAACGTGATATTAAGTGGTATGTGTACCCAAAAAGTCACCACAAATCTTTCCCTAGATTTTATTTAATTATTTTATTTTTGCGTGCTATACCTAATCGATCATTTGGACACCCCCAAAAAACTATTTTTGATCATTCACGCGTTATTTGGACAGAATTATTAGGATTTAAAAAATTATGTTGGTTCACATTTCGTGCAGCAAGTATTTTTGAATAAAAATAAATTCTTCCATATTAAATGCTTTCGATATAAAGAGATAGTATAAAACGGAAAATGAATAAATAAAACGGAAAAAATACATTTTAACCGCAGAAATAAAATGAATAATTAAATCAAAACAATCTTCGTGTCGTTTACATATAATTAAATTGAAATGAATGATATTACCACAACGGGTGTCGTTTTTCTTTCATTAACATAGATTAAGAATTTTTTAAATTTACTTTCTTATACTCCTTTTACATTTTCTCTACATATTTTCCTTTGCAGATAATTCGTTCGAATTTTTTTTTTTTTTTTTCTCATCCTTTCTTCCACTCTACAAACATTTCATAGTCTTAAGGAAGTGAAGGAAAAACCCAACACCCTGGTACCAGACAGATACTACCTAAGATGTCTTCCATCCACTTGGAGAACTGACAGAATCCACTCCTTACAATCTTATGAGGGAGTAGCTGGGCGAGGGGTTCAACAGTGATAAAAGGAACGAAACAAGGTGACATTCCTGTCCACCGAGCATGGTCTAACTGCCTAAGAATGAAGCAACTGCCATAGTTAAAATAGCCATTCCAGGGAGATGAAATTATGCAGATTGGGCCCACTAACTCTACTCTTACGTTAGGAATTAAAAAATTTAAGACACGAGAAAGCTCACTCAGGTCAACCAATGCAAAAACAAAAATAGGACTTTAACATTTCATGTTCACCATCTCTCAAGCCTCTCTTGTAGGTGATATATATTATCTCGACTTATTCCTCTGCCTTGCATCGTACGAAAAATATGAAAGTTCAATTTTTTCAGAAGTACACTAATAAGAAATTAATAATCAATAAAACTTGAATCCGCCTGCTTCACTGAGACGAACTAAAAGTTGCAATTGCATCCATTTCTTCCTGCATTAGAAGGGCATCAATGAAGACATCAAGATTCTCACCTTGCATCACATCATCTACCGAGTGATAAGTGATACCGACTCTATGATCAGTTACCCGGCCCTGAGGAAAATTGTACGTTCTGATGCGTTCAGATCTATCTCCACTACCAATCTGAACAGTTTGACAAACGCCAAGTCAATCCAGAATGCAAAAGGGTATGGAAATTGAACAATTTTATTATGACATCTCTTCTACCTGCTCTGATCGAAGCTTTGATCGACTTCTATGAAGTCTTAGCCTTTCCATTTCATATAGTCTAGCACAGAGTACCTTGAGAGCTTTGGCCTTGTTCTAATCGGAAATGATAAAGGTCGATATAGAGTGTAAGAAGGACAACGTGTAACGGAGAAACCAAAACAGTGAATTTATTGCAGACCATAAATAACCAAGTCTGCCTCATCAAAAGAAAGGCCCTAATAAAATATTTTAATTACTGAAACAAGAATTTTTAAAAGGAATGAATATTTAATTACTCGCATAATGATTTTTTCTGTTTTTTCAACTAGTTGACAAGGCTGCCTATCCACACACTTTAGACAGTAAGTTTTCAGACTAAAATGTGACTTCCACAAGGATGCTTTTCCAAAACGAACACAACATCAATAAACAGAAAGCGTACAACAAACTTAAGCTGTCTGCCTGCTTCGACTGAGAAAAGAAATGCAGCATGAAGTTCACTCAATTGGAAATGTTATGATGGCATCATCATGCATGTCATATGAAAAGCATAACTAATTAAGAAATAAAAAGTTGTTACACACCAAAAAATATTGCCTCAATAATTAATATCTTCAAGTATAGGTAAAAGTTATTCAGGGCGAGGTAAATTGCATGTCAATCAAGAGGAATTGAAGCAATATTATAAACTCCAGCTCACAGAATTTTGGAGTTAATTGAGGCAATCTATAAATTAAAAAAAGAGACTATGTACCAAAAAAATGCACATTGCCAATAGAAAAATATTAAATGTGAATCATGCCAGATATTTTGAACCACTTACCATATGTTGAGACCGCTCATCTTGTATAGCAATCATAATCCCTGTTGGAATGTGGGTTACTCTAACAGCACTGTTGGTTGTATTTGCATGCTGACCACCTGAACCGCCAGATCTATAGGTGTCGATTCTTAAGTCTTCATTCTTCAATTGAACGTCCACCTGCATATGGCACAAGCATAATAACTATGAGTCACCAGAAAGAGCAAAAGTATGAACAAATCAATTAGATAACCCATAGACGAATAATTAGTTAGCCTGGGGTCAAGATAATTAGGAAAACAAAGGCATGCCAATAAATACGAGGGTTGAGAGGGAGGCAAATCTTGTCATCTGTAAGAGAATTAGAGCCTTTTGGCTTGGGAGGTGCACTCCCTTCAAGAATGAGTGAGTGTTCTATTTTGTAAATTATAAAGTTCATCCCTGTTTTCTCTGCAATAAAGATACCAGAATTCTATCAATTGGTATCAAAACTTTCCACCATGATTCTTGGTTCCAAACAAGTGGTGAAAGTTGTGAAACTGGTGTTGTAGCGTTTGTTTGGGACTTGTTAAAGAGCTAGTGGCTTTGGGCTGAGGAGCCTGGCAAATGTTAGGATTCAAAAGTAAGATATAGCAGTTGACCCTCACATTAGGTGTATGGGTTTCATAAGGCCTTAAGTCTTCAACTATGACAGCTATCTTCTGTGGTATGGTTCTCCTAAGGCATTATATGTGAAGTTTTTTTCTTTATAATTATTTTAGTGTAACCAGCAATTGAATATACTTTTTCATATTCTTAAAATCAACAAACATTTAAAGTTTCTTATCACAGGGCATTGATTCATAGAAAGTAATTGCTAATTACCTCATCAGCCTGAGGAAGAATTGCAACAGAAACAGCACTGGTATGAATTCGTCCCAACTTTTCTGTCACAGGAACTCGCTGTAAAAAGTAGAATGTAAGTGGTTGACAAAAGTAGATGTAATTATAGTCATATAGATTATATCTGAGAGGCGGTAACTAAAACCTGGACACGATGGATTCCACTCTCAAATTTTAGCTTCCCATAAACACCAACTCCTGCAATTGCTGCACTAGCCTCCTGAGAAAGCATAGTCCAAACAAAATCAATTGCAGGATGAAATTCAGTTCTACTAGCAGGAACTTTTGGAACACAGTACAAACAAACAGAAAGTTGCAATGCATGGTGGATGACACAATCAATAATCCAAAAACAATAGTGGGAAAGCACCAAAAACCTCTTCATATTTATTGACTACAATAATATAAGAAATATGTACCTTGTACCCTTTCACGTCAGATTGAGCTATATCTACTACTTCAAATTTCCAGCCTTTCTTGAGAGCGTACTTCTCATACCTATATCATGTCAAACAAGATCGCTTTTAGAAAACCAACTACAGTTCCTAAATATAACAAAATTCCAGTTACAAAAATGAAACCTTACATTCTAAAGATATCCATTGCAAACAGGGAAGCCTCCTCCCCACCAGTACCTGGACAAAAAGAGAAAGCACAGAGTTAAAAGCATACAAATACCATTATAAAGTGATGAACAAGATAGTTTCATAACCAATAATAATAGATATCTATTTTCAGCCATGATATTTTACCTGCTCGGACCTCCAAAATGCAATCCCTTTCATTAGCATCGTCCTTAGGAAGTAATGACTTCAGCAGCAAATTTTGCAGTCTTCTTTCTTCTTCTATGGCCTGACCCATTTCTTCTGTAGCCATATTAATCATGTCTTTATCAGCAGAACATTCCGTCATTAGTGACTTCAAGCCATCGATTTCCTTAATATAGTAAATCAGTAACATTAGATAATGGGTTCGTTTGTTTGTGCTTATTTTTGTTTTTGTTTTTTTTTTTTAAAGTGCTTATTTAATAAAATAAGTAGATTTTTGTTTTTTTTTATATTTTACTTTTTTAAAAATAAGTAGTTTTCAACTTATTTTAATAAGCAAATCCTATGTGCTTCTTCAATAAGCGATTGTTTTAAAAATTGTTTATTTCAGAAATACTTATTTTAAGCTTAAACAAACTAGCCCTATATAACCACAAAAAAATATTAACTTATCCTCCCCATTTTCCTTCATATTTCTTTAAATCAGAAAAGAATTGCAAATAAAGAACTGAGTATGCAAATGGACAGATAGCAGGCTGCCTAAAAACTGTGTGGTAAATTTTATCACAGAAGGAATAACACAACAAAAGTCTTTTCCCGCTAGTTGGGGACAACTAAATGGAACAATGACACCATTATACACCATCAACTTTATGTTAGCTAAGCACGTATGATTAACTAAATATCTGGCTACAAGAATGAAGTCATAACACAGTAAAAATTCCCTCTTCAAATTAAGGTTAAACTCCAGCCTAAAATTAAGACACAAAATACTTTCAGTTTTAACTCAGCTTAACTACATAATTTAATGATTCCCTGAGGAGAGAAAGAAGTCCCGTTCCAAAGAAAGATAACCTGTGTTACCAAAGCATTTTTAGAAGATCATACACGGATTACAAGACATAGCTTAGTGTTGCTTTGTCGTTCTCTACATCTTTGTGATTCTTAAAAAGTAACGATCCTGTAACACCACTTGCCACTCAGGCAAGTTGCTGTTTGCTAAGGTAAAGTTGCATGAACTCATTACCTTCTGTTTGGTCCTCAATTCATTAATAAGGTCCACAGAACCACTTAGCTTCCGAAGCTCCTTGTTAGCTCTGGCATATTCTGATGGCGATGCTTCTGGCTGTCTTCAATGAGCAGCAGAAATTAAACATAAGATAATGAACTAAATCACAATCCAAATATAAGATTAACTCAGGCTTAATTGTATCTAGGTTGTATTACGGCTGATGCATGACTATGATCCCTTCGCAATTTTTCGCTCAAATTTAATATCCTTTGATTTTTTAACTGTTATATAATCAAATCCTTCCACCGGTTTTTCTGTGCCATAAAAACATCAAACCCTCACTTTTACTCACTGAAAACGTCGAGAGAGAGTTTTCGAAAAAAGAAAATCGCAACTGCATTACCTGGTTTAGAAGTTTGTTGAGACATGCAGTCCTGTACTCAATTGCGGAGAGTCTTTGTTCCATTATGTTCAAGAGCTCAGGGGACAGTTGAGCTTGCACTTCTGTTAACAACAATAGTTACACACACTAAGAACAACGTCGTATCGCTGTTTCCAATAACTTAAAATCCATTTTACTTGATTTTAAAATAAACCCTAAAATCTGAATGCATAAATAGATTGAACAAAGAATTACCGGAAGAATAAGAACGAAGGAAGAACGAAGCTCGAGTCCGGAAATTCAGAAGTGGGAATTCGGAGTTTGAATCGAATTGCTTTCGAAACTGAGAAAGAAAACGGCGAAAAACAAAACTCCCACGAAATCTCATCGTCAATACTTTTCTGTGTCAATGAGGCGAAACGAATAGTTTCCCGCAGGCAGGTCCTCTTCTCTGCTTTGCTTTCACGTTTCAGTAGGGACAGTGAGGTGAAAGGGAGAACTGCAAATTTGATGGTTCGTGTCGACCCGCTAAGTAAGCCCATTGGGCCCACCCTTTTTACCTTTCTGTCAGTTAATTTCTCAACTTTACAAAATGGTGACCTATTGTTACTAAAATATTTAAAATACCCTTGATTTTAATAATTATAAAATAAGGTTTATTTTTTGTATTTTCTCTCCGTCGTCTCTGTTTTCAGTCGTTTATTTTTTTTAAATGTAAATTTCGCAACTCAACCCAATTAAAAAGTATTTTTCGCAACTAATAAACAGTTATACGTTTTCGTCCCAATTTCTTTATGCACCCCTAAAGTTTTTAAAAGCCCATCATTTTCAAAACTATATATGGACAATGATAAATTTACATGCAGGGTTGTCTCACATGAGGTTAAGTACAATGGTGGTTTTTCTCTGTCATACTCATGGGCGTTAGTACTTTGCTAGAGGATAAAAATCTAGAATAATTAGGTTTTCACTTTTGTCTAAAATTTTCCATAAGTTTTAGGAGTTAGATAAAGAGATGTTTATTATATACTTTTTCTTTCAATATATTCATATCTGTTTTAAAAACAAAATCCTATATGAAGGACTGACTAAATTTTAATCTTTCAATATACCTTAAACGTGCTTAAGAAGCACAAGGACTATTTATATATATAAAAAAAGGAAAAGTTAGTGAAAGTATGTTTTTCATTCTTAATTTACTTTATTTTTAAGACAAGTGGGATGTCATTTTATTATAATAGTTTTTAAAGTTATTTTTAAAAGCATTTTCACGAAAAAAGTAATATAATTTTATTGAGTTAAAACAAATAATTTAAAAAAATTATATTGTTTTATTAAATTATTTAATATTATTGAATTAAATTTTTTGGTAAAAGTAACATATTAATATTTAATTTCTATTAAATTGATATAAATATTCTCGAAAATGTTTTTATTAATCAAATAAGATTGAATTATTTTAAAATTCATTTTTAAAACCAAATTTAATTATCTCTAAGCTCTCATTCTCTCTTCTTTCAACTTTGAAACCAATGTTGTTGAGAATATGATTGTACCTTGCACTAGTTAGAAAGTTAATTATGGTTTTGACCCTTTTCTAATCAAAATAGATGTTTGTTTGTTCTGAATTTTTGTTATTTTTTTATCTTCTAAATTTCTCATCAATCTTTAGGAGGTTAATTTTAAGAAAATGTAATTTTTTTAACTTGATTAATTTTGTATTAATTTTTTTTATATTTGACTATTTTGCTTAGATATTTATGTTTTATTATTAGTGTACGTTCAGAGGAATTAAGCAAATTAAGTTTATAAGAATCGAATTCCTTAATTACTAACAAAAACATTAACGGAAGCAAAAGTAAGGTGGAAGAATTTTTATGTTTTTTTTTTTCTATATTTTAATATAAAGAGATATTACAAAGAATGATAATTGTCTACGCCTCATCATCATCACACACTCTCAGTAAAATGTGTAAGGTTTTAAGCTTTGACGAAGTCAAGGATATGAGGAACATGAAGAGCCTTCAACCAATCGGTTCCAGAGCCAAGTCCAGCCTTGAGGAATTGGCCAGGAGTGAACTGGGCAGCTTCTTCGCGGGAAATGATACCACGGTAACCCTTCCACTTTATCCTTCCATCCACAGCGGCACCAGGTCCAGCGTTGTTGTACTCTGCGTAGTACAATGTGTCTTCGAAGTGTTCACCCATCCATGGGCACCATCCCTCGGGGTGAAGGAAGTCACCGATGGTAGATTCCATAACCACCGTCCTTGAGAATGCCTTCCATGGCCTCCCCAAGTAAGACTTGATTTGGGACTTCACTGGGACGAGCTCAGCTTCGGGGACAATCTCGCAGTCCTGGATAATGATTCCTGTATCCATGTTCTTCTCGGATGTACCATCGGCGGTAACGGTGTTGAACTGATCGTCAAGGGGCTTCCTGACGATGATGACGGAGTGCTGGATCACGGTGGGTGAGGTTCCGAAGATGAAGTCGATGGTGCCGGAGATAACGCAGTTGCGGTAGAATTGCCTGTTGGTTTGGGCGTACA
>Ga0209700_103177_pt1 | contig 31945 bp, 14 predicted proteins | sample SiratroredBW_FD_187528 | JGI IMG/M metagenome (GOLD analysis project Ga0209700, IMG submission 187528) | Root nodule microbial communities of legume samples collected from California, USA - Siratro red BW (SPAdes) (version 2) | ecosystem: Host-associated > Plants > Roots > Nodule | place: USA...
GTCGGTTAGGGCATATTAACCGACGTGGTGCATCAGCGCCATTTTAAAATTTTAAATTTTTGAATTTTAAAGCTTAAGTGGGAATTCAATGGCGGTTTTTTTCTGTAACCGACGTTATGTTGTTCATTTATTTACAAAAAAACCACCGCGTTTTGGATAACGTCATTTTTCCTTTTAACCGTCATTGAAGACAGACGTTAAATGTGTATTTTGTACTAGTGGTTCGCCTTCAAAATCAATTGAATCCCAAACAGACTGAACTTGAAGATTTCAATTCGCAGTTTTGGTCAGGGTATTCACTTATTGTACCCAACAAACCACTAACGAATATATAGTCAACCGTAACCATGTGGGTGTCATACCTTTCCTCAAGGACTTGCATGTTCGCGTAATTTGACCACAATAGGAAGGAAAATGTGAAAAAAAAAACACTTTAAAATTGATTAAATCCCAAACATACTGAACTTGAACATTTCAATTCACAATTTTGGTCAGGATATTCACTTATTCTAGTATCCAAGGAACCACTTACAAAGTCATAGTCAACCAAAATCATGTGGGTGTCATACCTTTCCTCAAGGACTTGCATGTCGACCTAATTCGACCACACAAGGTGGGAAAGTATTAAGAAAAACACTTTAAAATGGATTCAATCCCAAATAGACTAAACTTAAACATTTCAATTCGCACTTTTGGTCAGGGTATTCACTTATTGTATCCAATGAACCACTTACAAAATCATAGTCAACCGGAATCATGTGTGTAGCATATGTTTATTGGAATGACTTTTCATATTGACCTCATTGGAGGACAAAAGAAAGGAAAATCTTAAAAATAAAAACAAAAATGATTCAAGTGTATGCATTCACAATCAAACTCAACATGAAGATGTCAATTTGCAAATTTAATTGTGGTCTTCAAAATTAGAAACCGCTGAATCACCTACAAACATACACGCAACCATCTTTGTGTGGGTGTCATACAATAACTGCAACGAGGTTTATATTGACCTAACTGTACATGAAAAGGAAAGAAAGTATTCAAAATACACTTTGCACTTTTAATAATTGATAGCAAAATTCTTCCTCATTGAACCATTTATCAACATATGGTGAACCAGTTCAATGTTGGTGTCATACATTTAATACAAGAACCTCGATAATGACCCTATTTGACAAGGAAATGAAATAAAAGTTTGAAAAAAACTTTCAACTGCCTGTATTCATTAAGAAACGGACTCAAGTTCACGTGCTAAATTTTCACTCGTAAGTATGGGCTTGAAAATTCCTATATAGTAAACCATGTACGAACACATAGTAAACCACTTCGAAGTGGGTGGCATACATTTGCTCAAAGAACTTCCATGTTGACATGATTGTGTGTCATGGCTCTAGTACAATCCCTTCCATAGGTTGGTTGATCGTAGCAGATATCATTTTCACATGGAATGTTTGTCTTCACACTATTGCCTTTCATAGTTTACAGAAGTTACTTTATAAAGTACCACTTTTTGAAACATTTAAATGAAATCAAAGATTAATTTTGGCGATATACCTAAGGAAAGTTGAACAGGTGGTCTCCTGTGCGTTTGATCCAATTGTGGCTAGTGATGTCAGCAACGATACAAAGCCACCACATTCGACATTTGTGTTCTGTTTGGACGATGTCAAGGAAGCATATTTAGATGTACTTATGCAAGTAAAAAAAAACATAATGACTTAATTTGTAATTGAAATTGAGAACCAACCGTATGTGAATTGTTGTTCATTCCACACAGTGTGTTGGCTAAGTTGTCCTTTGTTGGAATGTCTTTGTTAGACTAAAGTGTTTGAGTCCCGGTGTCATCCATATCGCACTATAAGGACAAAAAAGTTGATTTATCATATATTCAAATTACCTGCACCCTCGCACAACAATTTCAAATGAGAATGTCGAAATGTAATTCTTACTGAATTGTGTGTTACATTTGTTTGCTTTGCACGAGTTGACCTCTTCCACTTCTTAGGTTTCTCAAAAGCGGATTGTAAACTTTTTTGTACATACATGAACAACATACAAGCCAGCATTCAAAAACCAAACACATAATGGTTTACTTTGTTGACCTAAGTGGTTTACGGAGTATCACATTGGAATACAACTAGCAAATATGGAAAACAGTAATCAAAAACAAACCAACAAGGTCTGAAACCCACCAAGAAATGATTTTTATGCTAACCTAAGTGAAAACCACGAACCTAAAACGACCCAAGAAGTGATTCTTTTGTAAGGAGAAGGACATTCATACATACATTAACCACAAATGGAAACTAGCAACCCAAAACACACCAAGAAGAAATGATTCTTTTGCATACATGTATCAAATACATAAATCAGCAACCTAAAACACACCAGGAAACAATCTTTTGGCATACATGTATCAAATACAAAAACCACCAACCCAAAACACACCAAGAAACGATTTTTAAAAATACATGTACCAGATACAAAAACCAATAACCTAAAACACACCAAGAAACGATCTTTTTGCTTACATGTATCACATACAAAAACCACCAACCCAAAACACACCAAGAAATGATTTTTAAACATACATGTATCAAATAGAAAAACCAACAACCTAAAACACACCAAGAAATGATTTTTTCATGCACCTTCGACAACAACGAGAAACTACCTCTTCCTCCTCTGATTCACTGCCGCAAACACCAAATAACTCTGACAAAACAAATGTCTGTGTAAAAACTTTAATGGAATCACGCGAACGCAACTTTCTCTCTTCTTTGTTCTCTCTCCTTCAACACGCAAATAAATGACACTCGATTTCAATCTTTTTTATATAACATTTTAAAAAATTTTAAAATATATGAAAATTAAAAGTATCATTTTTTTTTTAGAAGATTCAACTCAGTTACATTCGGGATTAAATATGTTTAGACTCAATTCCATAGTTCACTTGTTAAACTTGTAATACAAACTAATTAAATTTAACTTGACTTAAAAGTTAAGTTTTGCTAAATAAATGAACTAAACTTAAATAATATATAATTCAACTTGATTTTTGTCTGAACCATATTAAATGATTTTTTACATTATTAAATTCATATAATCATTTGTTTAATTATTTTTATATGAAATAAATAAAAAAGCATGTAAATTTTTTTAGTTAACAATAAAAAATAAAATTAATAAAAAAAATCTAACTCTTATACAGTTTTGTTAAGTATAGATATGCACACAATTATACATATAATTTCAAATACATTTTCGTTAAGTTTCTTAAATAAATGAATTAATCTTAAACAATATATAATTGGACTTGATTGTTTCATGAATCGTTTCAATATAATATGTATTAAATGATTTTTTATATTATTAAATTCACATAATTATTGCTTGATTATTTTTATATAAAATAAAAAAAAATATGTAAATTTTTTGGTCAACCATAAAAAATAAATTAATAAAAGGAATATTTGGACTATTCCAACTTTAGTACAATTTCGTTTAGTACATAAATACATATATAACTTTTAATACATCTACTGTGACAATAGCTATATCTAACCTTTTTAATACTTAATTCCTTAATCAAAATAGGGTTGCCAAAAAATAATACATTAGAATGTATGTCATTTTTCTATGTCCACAAAAAGTATGGTTCATATATGTTAAATATAATTAAAAATCAATAAGAATAAGCAGCATTTTCAATTATTCTTATAGTTTTGATTTCTAATCTTGATCGTATACAAGTCTGTACGGCTATCGTAGAAAAACTCTTAATGTTTCTCTTAACTGTTGATGTCCGTTCATTTGAGTTTGTGATACATGTTCTTCCTATTATGGACTGTTCTTCTGAGCTAAAACCTGCCAAGTGTCGTGTCGCTGCCATTGTCATAATTCTTTGCTGCAATATGTGATGGTGTCATAGTATATAACCCTTTTCAACTGGTGTAGGTGTTAGTCCATGGTCTTCATCTTTCTGCATATTTGCTCCTTTCTATTAGTGTTACGAGTGTTGATCGGATATGTAATTCAATGTAGCAATGTGATTTCATGTTGTTGTTTCTGCTTTTGTACAATTTTTTTCCTTCTTTTTGTACTCTCTGTTAAGTTTGATTACAATTCTGCTGCATCTGCAAACCAAATAGGGACAAATGATTATAGTTTTTATAATTATAATTATGAATAGTTATATTTTAATATATATATATATATAAGATAATATATATATATATATAGATATATATATATATATATATATATATTAAATAATATATTTTATATTATTAAATTTGTATGGTTACTTTTTTATAATTACATTATATTTATCTTTTATGAAATAAAGAAATGAAGTATGTAAAATAGTTATAATTTGAAATTGAATCTAACTTAGTAACTAAATTGAGTTATTGGTAGGTAAAAGCATCATAGAGGTGTAATTTTTTTTTGTTTTTACTAAAGATAAAGAAGAAAAAAAAATTTACGTAAATGGGTAAGTCGTATCACGGAAACACGATTTCAGTTATTTTTTACACTGAAGTCGTGTTATATTGACATAACTTTTTCATTTTTTTATGTATTTAAATCGTGTCACTTTGACACAACTTCAAATAAAAGAATCGTGCATATGTAACATGACTTAGTTATTTTCGTAAAAAAAATAATAATTTTACACCAAGGAACAAAAATTTTACCTGATCGGTGCTTTTACCCTATTGGTAAGCTTGAATAAAGTCAAATTAAAAACTAAAAACAATTATATCAAACTCACATGCATTATTGAATTAGGTTTAACCAAACTAAATCTTTTATCAATCACATTTTAAAACACTCTTATATTCTTTACTATTTATTAACGATTTTCTCTCTTGATTTTATACAGATTTCTATAAATTCTTACCATATTTTGACACATTATGTTATTGTTTATTTTAATGTGGAAGATTAATGCTTGCTCTTTTTCTAATAAAAAATACAAGGAAGAGTTCTGTATTAAAATAGAGCTACCCCTCCCTGTTGTGTGTAAGTTTATCAAGAGAGTTTTTCATTACCTTGTTAGATGTTTTTTACTCTCAAATTACTAAAACCATTGAGAAGATGATCGAAAATATACAAGTCTCAAACAATATTTTATTGTAATGAATAAAATTCAACAAAATTTAAGCAATCATTGAGAGAATATTTACTCCTCTACCCATACTTTCTTCTTCCACTCCCATGATATAATAATTATTCTCACGTTATTGTCATAATATATGATATGATTTAGAACATAATGTTTGGATTTCAAAACTCAAATTATGTAATAGATAATATGATTCCAAATTGTATAATCACAAGTCATTTTTTAAATCAAATAATTCGAGAAAGGGTTACGTAAATTTAAAATATAGTTCTAAATTATATAATTCAAAAATCATACATCATTTCAAATTCTATGAATTCAGAAATATTTCAGATTATAAATTGCAAAATATAATTTTTAATTATTTGTGAAGTGTTATAACAAGAATATATTAGTCTCATCTTATTTTACTAGGGAAGAGAAGAAATTATGGGATAAAAGAAGAAAAACCCTTCTTGGAGTGAGGATCACATGCAAATCTAATATTCTTCAATTTTGTAGCTCTCTTGTCTTGGTTTCAATTTTGGGATTCTTTGTCCATTGATATTGTATGGCTTTGATTTTGAAGTTAAATGAAAGTATTGTTATTTTAACATCCAAGTAAGATTTGTTGAAAGGACAAATGTTGTGAAATTCCTTGAATGATACCTATTAATTATGTTATGTTACCACCATTAATGGTTTGTAAATTTGGAGGTTGGTAATGGTTGTAGAGAGAAATTATTCTAACAGGACCAGACACAGCAAATTAGACACACAATCTACAACTAAAAAATGATTACTAAATTATAAATATGAGCTTTATTACCAACCAATTCAACAATTTTCTCAATTCGTAATTTGCTTCATTTCTGGCATATTTAATTGCTAAAAATGATTAGTACTAAATTGTGATTGTCGACTTTATTTACCAACCAACTGAACAGGCTCTTTCTCAATTTAAAGGGTGCATTTTTTCATGTTCTCTAAACAATTTCTAAATTCTGTAGATTAAACTATCTAAAGTCAAATTAATGCATTTTTAATAATACATTGAAACTTAAATAAAATAAAATAAAAATCTTGCTTGAACTAGAAAATGAACCCTAGCCAACCATGTCAAACTAAATATTTGTAGCTTATAATTTTTCGAAATATATTATTTAGAAAATAAAATTATATTTGTAAAGTTCTAGAATTTATTTTTCAAAATTTACATTATATTTAGTAAAAGTTCATTTTCAATCTTTTATAGAATATTTTTAAGAAATTTAAAATATATGAAAATTAAAAGTAACATTTTTTTAGAAGATTAAACTCGGTTCATAATAAACTAAATCAACTCAAATATGGGTTAGACTAGATTCCATAGTTGGCTTGTTAAACTTGTATTATTTTATTATCCGTTTCAATATAATATGTATTAAATGATTTTTTATATTATTATATTATAATTGCTTGGTTACTTTTATAAGAAACAAACAAAAATACATGTAAATGATTATAGTTTTATAATTATAATTGTGAATAATTATTTTTTATATACTAGATAATATATTTTATATTATTAAATTCGTATGGTTACTTCTTATAATGATATTCATATTTATTTTTTATGAAATAAATAAATGAGGTATTTAAAATATTTATAATTTGAAATTGAATCTAACTTACCAACTAAATTGAGCTATTCGTAAGCTTGGATAAATTCAAATTAAAACTAAAAAAAAGTTACATAAAACTCACAACATATATATTATTACAAAAAATTTCTATACATACCCCCAAAAAATTACATCTGCCTCTGTAAGAACTCATGAACAGTACTAAATCATAAAAGAATCCAGCAGTAAATGCAAAGGAAGGTGGTGCTCACAATACGATACTCATTCCATTACTTTGAATATCACATCAGAGCAGAAAATACTTAGCAAATCATAAACCTGAAACTGGACTTTGGCAAATACAACCGATGATATTTGGGTACTGGTTAGTTGGCTAACCACAAGCTAATGGTTAATTGGCTAACCACAAGCTAAGTAGCCCAAAATCAGGCAAGAGGTATTATACACAGGTCTTCCACGACCAAACAGTGCTTTACCATTCCGATCCGTTAAAGTCTGACCCCTTCAATGTAAAATGGTCTTTCCATTGAGCTAGGCTAGCAAATGGCATGAGACCACAGAACAGTGGTAGAAACACCAGCAAGATAGTATAGAACAGAACTCTGCGAATCCAATACCGAAAAATTGATTTCTTTCGCGTTGTTTGCCATGCAGTGACTGGTCCATGAAGGATTTGGAACAATGTGGGTGTCCAACAGAGGGATAAGAAATGAAGCAAGCATAGAATCTCCCAGTATAAGAGCCACACATTACCACTCCCACCAAGTGTCTCTACGCACAGCTTGCCACAATAACCACAAACAACTCCCAACATTAACAGGATGAAAGTAACAGGCATAGTCTGTGATGATGTTGTTGATCGCTGGAAGAGCAAATATGCAACTGCAAAAATCATCAAGAGACCAAACAGCATTCGGCTCATAACTTGAACTTGGCACCACAAAATATGCAACTTTGAATTGAATGAGGTCACTGACTTGGGAGTCCACCAGGAGGAAGATTCCTAAAATGGAAAGCAAAGCATCATTAATACCTTTCACTTGGGCCAAGGCAATGCTGGAGTAATATGCATATTAAATTACTGAAGTAATGTGAGAATAACATCTTACTTTACACTGTGCATCTTAATTTTTAATTAGAGTACAGTAAAAGAAAGATGATGAGTGGAATCTTTGATCATAACACAGATTTACTTTAAAAAAAAATAAACATGAAAATCTTAGCGCAGATCAATTTTTTCTCTGAATAAAACTTCAGCAATATGCTCCCTGTTAGTTATTTTTTCACAAAACACTTTTAGAAGAGGGCTACACTGACTAAAGATACTACTGAAGTAGCCACTATAAACCACATAAATAAACAATCAAGAAAAGGTTCCTGATAAGAATCAGAGAACCAAAAAGACAAGGCAGAAACTCTGATAAACAATTTCTGCTAATCCAAAGCATGATGCAGTAGCTTCAGTATTTCATGTGCACCAAAAAAACATGGAACCAGGGAAAAACAAAAGATTATACTTGCCTGGGTTGATGGTGTACATGATTCAGTAGCTCCAGCGATCAGTTCATAGGAATATACATATGCACCATAGAAAAGTGAGGATGACATAACGAGCAAACCAGTAATAAGACAGTCTACGCACTTCTTTTTGAGTTCACCATGCCTCGTATCTTCTAACTCAGTCTTAAACTTTTCAGCTTTGAAAGATGCCTTTGATTCGCCCATGGCTAATTTCGATCTGCTTAGACTATTTGAATCACGGTTGAGAGCCAATTCGTCCTTTTTCATGTTCAATTCTTCCATTTTAAGGCCAATTTCAAGTGCCTTGAGGTCATTAGAACGGCACTGCTCTGCAACAGACTTCTCAAAAATACTAACCATAGGATTATTTACAGATCCAAACGATATTTGAGAAAATGAAATCATCTGGTTTGATTGCCCATACAATGTGAGATCACGACTAACTGAATCCATAAGAAATTTATCCCTGCCCTCTTCAGGTGAATCATGACTAACTGAATTTACATGAAAGTTATCCCTGACCCTGTCCTCTTCAGGAGAATCACGCCTGATTGAGTCCATATGAAAGTTATCCCTGACCTCTTCAGCAAGATCACGACTGATTGATTCATCTTGGATTTCAGTATCAGGTGGTCTTGAAGGACCATCCTCTCTAACAATATCACCTGAGCATTCTCCTTTCTCAAGAGTTAACTTAGAACTCAGAATTTTCATCTTCATATTGTTCACTTTATTTCCTTCATCGCACTTAGATGATTCATAAACTAACTGGAGAGTACTCAATGTGCTACTAAAAGATTTCTCAAAGTTCTTTGTCAAACCATCTAGCTTATCTCCAAAAACCTGCAACCGGATAGGAAAAGGTCAAAACAAGAACTGCTTGATGTTAACAGAACTGCTCAGGAAACAGTGTAGTAAAACTGCAACTAAGGGATGAATCACCAATTGATCTGGCTTACACTGGCAAGAGATTCCTTGATAGCTGACGTACACATCTGCAAGCAAGACAGCATTTTGTAAAGTTTCCAATCATCAAGTATAACAAATAACTCAATTAGTCATCTCAGAAAATGTTTTATAAACAAATGGTACACACAGTGACATCAAATACGAAAATTATTGTTATTCCTATCAAAGTTTCATCAAATTCTCCAAATACACATCCCACTTTTACCCTTAACCTCCTTCAATTGTTTGAAATATTTTCCATCGATCCCCTATGCAGTATACTCACAAGCACCATACCCCTCCCTTTTTACCCTTACATCATTATTCTTTAATTAATTGCAAGAAGAACATGTGCTTGTACATTAAATGGATACACCAATAAAACCCAATATACTAATTGTTTCAAAAGTAAGCATTAGACAGTATCATCCTGTATGGGATGTTGTTGTATCAACAAAAATGAAGAGTCATGCCCAAATTACAATCTCAACAAAATTTAAAGAAGATTTAGTGTTATATACTCCATCAAATATTATTCAAGTTTGCTTATAAAATAGAGAAGAAAATTACCTTTGAAAGATGACTTGGAGATACACTCTCAGCCGCTACATCTCTTCTATACAACACCTTCAAAATTAAAAGTTAACAAATGTTCACATGCACAACATTAAGCAATAACAGCAACAGATCAGAGCAATAATTAACTGAAAATCTCAAAACACTAACTCATTAATCCTCACCTATGGTTAAATGTTTCAATTTCATACAAAACACATGTCATCATCAATTTCCAACGAAAAAGATACATAATTAAAACCAATACTGAAAGCCAAAATTAGACAAGAAAACTTCAAGAAGCCAACACCAAGAGGAGCATTTACCTGAGCCAGAACTGCTGCGAATGACATCCCAAGAGGGAGGCCAATGGTGTTCACATTATTAGCCCTAAGACGTCGAACAGTCACGCTAGGGTTCCGTCGCTTGAAAGGTACCCTCTTACCTTTACCTTTTCTTTTCGAGGACGCTGCTTCGGGCACTTCTAAACTTCGCATTCCGTTGCTCATCGAAATTTGACTCTGGCATTGGTTGATTGGTGTTGATTCAGAGGAACAATTCTCAATCTCACCCATGTGGGACCCCTAGTCTTTCTTAGAAGATTCAGTGAAAAAACCAAACATCCATGAAATTTAGTTTGATTAACAACACTAACATCCTTCAACTTTTGTTGTACCAAAACTTTGTTGTACTGAAATGATTAGGGCGCTAGAGTGTGATTCTTTCTCACTTGTGAAATATTATGAAACTTTGCCGCCTCTATCTTCGTATGTTCTCAGATTCAGTCCATATTCAAAAAGCCCGTTTACTATTTACACCATCCCCATTTTTTTTTTCTCAGCTTACAAAAAAAAACACTTTTCAAAATTAGTACTATCTTACTGTAGGTGTATAATTGAAAAAAAAAATATAACTTAAATATAATTTAAATTTAATGATTACTTTTCAGGACGTAAAAAACAAGTTTTACTATAAATATTATATAATATATTTGTAGTTATATTATATAGAGTATTATAATACATTATAAATATATATTATATGTTGTATAATTATATAATATATTACAAATAATTTATAATATATAAATTATAACATATTTTATAAGTATACTGTATAGAATATTATAATATGTTGAAATAAAATATAATATATTTATTAAACATTAATATTTATAATATATTTTATAAACAAATTACGTAAAATTATATAAATTTATAAATATATTTTGTGGTATTTATAGTATGTTATAATATATAATTTACATATTATAAATTATTTATAGTGTATTGTACATTCTATAAAATATCTATGATATACTGTATAAGACATTTATTATGTACTATGTAAAATATTCATAATCTATTATATATTATATATGGTATGTTTATAAAAGTATACTATAATTTATTATATAATTAATATTTCATTTATAATTTAAATATAACCTAATTTATTTCATTACAATTTTAATATTGTATAATTTATACTTTATCTGAAAAATATTTTATTATTTTTGAAATATTCACAAAAATAAAGAAAAATAGAATGATTGTTTGTTACATTAAATATTTACTATTTATAATAACTAAAAAAATGTTCAATATAAAGAAATAGGTGCGTTTCCATTTTATTTTGAATTAATTTTTCTATTTTTCTATTAAAAGTGACAATATTGTCTTATCTAAGGAAGATGATGAGCACATTTATTTACATGATAAGATTTTTTTTAATTATTAAGAGGTTAGTCATGTCTAGACTTTAATAACTAAATAAAAGGAAACTGTGCGCCTAAAGCAAACCAGACTATTTGATTTATCATATGTACATTATATCATATAATTTAATAAATATATAACGTATAAACTATTATAAATATTATTTTGTTAAAAAAATAAAGATTTAGATAATTTAAAAATTCTTATAGATTTAATAAGTTGAGTTATTTAAATATATATAATGTTATATTTTGAAAATATTTATTTGTTTGTTTTAATTATAAAACATGTTAACTCACCAAAAAAAATAAAATTATATATATATATATATATATATATATATATATATATCACAAAAAGATAAATTTATATCTTACATTAAAAAATTATTTTTATAAAATTATCTATGAACACTTATATATAAGATAAATAAAAATAAATAGCTATAGAATATATCATCGAATATGTCTCAGCCACCAAGATACAAAATAAATAGGTTACTGACTTAGATGATGGATCAATATAGTTTAACTGGATATTGAGCTCAAGTGAATTTGATTGGGATGAATTCTTCCTTCACCCTCATATATTCTTCTTACACCTCCATACTTAATGTTAAATTATTACTCTATCCTTAAATAAAAAGTGTAAAGCCAAACATGGCCTCCACTCCATTCACCCTTTATCCGGTTCTCTCCTTTACCCTAGCTCTTCATCTTCATGTGATTGGTAATCACAAAACAACTCATCTTCTAGACTAACCCCTTTTGACAAATCCTTTTCCAAATAACATTCTAGAAGAAGTGTGGAACAAAAAGGTTCTCAAGATTCAACACTAAGAGTTTTGTTACCTGCATGTAGAATATATCATGAAATTCATCATTTGAGTTTAGCACAGATATAGTTATACTTACCACGTTCTCACAGTCACTTGATCAGCAGCAACACCTCCATCTGCATTAGCTTCCGTGGTTTGAGTCGGTGTACTGTACTCAACATTTTCCGCAAAAGCTTCAGACACAGGTTCATCCGCCACACAATGTACATGGGAATCATGTTCTGGTAGATGATTGAAACTCATGTTCTTGCATTAAGTTGTTGTCATAATCAGTTAGTCTCAATCAACTTAACACTCTCCAATTCATCGAAAACCACACTTGCTCCCGCTAAATTTTTCATTTTTGTGAATGCTGCATAACATTTGAATGCGTTGCGAAAGCTCAATTGTGGGTGCAGATCGAGAAAGTGTGGTGTTACTTGAAACGTCGTCAGGTTGAGAATCATCCACTTCGAGGATAAGAGGAGTTCAAATTTGAGGAGGGATAGAGTTGGCGAAGAAGAAGAATCCCTATAAGTCTGAAGAAGCCATGGGATGCGAGATTGAGACTTAGGCACTCAAATTTCTGCCGGATGCGTCTTCTATGGTTTCAAAATGTAAATCAGAGGTGGTGTCATCCTGTTGTTATTATTAAATGACAACCGGATGACATTCTATTCGGTTCATAATTTTTTTAATGTAAATTAGATATAGTATTATTCTGTTATCATTTTGTTTTGCAAATGACGAGTAAGATTATTTTGATTATTTTAACATGAATATTTTAAGAATTATATTTTTTTATGAAGGTGCAGGAAGAGGATATGAAGGTGGAGCAAGAATTTGTCTTTGTTTGGTCCTTCAATAAAGTATCTGGGTCCAAGGTTAATTTTGATAAAGATTACTCTATAAAGGCAATTGCTTCTTGCATCCCTACATTTGTTTTTTGCATTCCATTAAATATGTGAATGGACTGGCATGCATCTGTCAATGAAGACAAAAGGGGATGAAGGTTTCTTAATAGGCAATAGTGTTCATTGTAGGAGGTGTTGCAGAGGAGTGATGGAGGAGAGGTATACTTTTGTCATTAAAGAGGTATAAATCATATGTGTATGGAATTTGATGTGTGTATGACAATTTTTTGGATTAGATTATTTTGATTTTGAATGTGTATGGATGTTTTAGGGGTGTGGTGTGACAAGTTTAGGAAGCAATTTTGGTGGGTTTTGGGTGGTGGTGTAGTTTCGGCGTGGGTTTCTTTTTCTTGTCTTTTAGGAAATCAATTTCCAAAAATTTTTCCAAAAACCATTTTTGGGAATCATTTTTTTTTTAGATTTCAGATTAATTTTGAAAAACATTTTCCGAAACATGTTTCGGGAAAATGTATTTTGAAACATAAATTAAACTTTTAGAAAAAGTTTTTCAAAACTACATTTTGCACCTACAAAATTCATTTCAAAAAATCAAATCCAAAAGTCACTCTTACACCTCAATATTCATTCTGAAATACCAATTTCGGAAGTCAATTTTACATCTCAAGGATAACTGATATTTTAAATATGGGGTGTAGAAAGCAAATGAAGAGGTGCAAGAAGCAATTGCCCTTTATAATATTGAAACATAAAGATTATAAGATCTCTTATTGTAAAAATTATAGAGTAATGTAAATTTTATTTTGGACCTTATATTTTAGATTAAGGTAGTGTAAAGTTTTTAATTTTAAACCTTGTTTTGAGTTAAGATAGTGTGGGGATTGCTTCTTCTTACACCTCCAAGGTTTCATGGGGCACCTTCAAGTTTTTAATTTTTTCCCAAACTATCCCATTTAGAAAGACCATTATGTCTCGTACTATTTAAAAACAAATAAGAATATTTTCGGAATATGCAAATCCATAAGCCAATTTCGGATCCAAAAATAAGTTTTAAAATTGTCTATTCCAAAAAAGGAGGTGTCATTAAAAATACTTTCGGAATAGGTAAATCCGGAAGCTATTTTCGGATTCGAAATTGACTTCTGGATTTGTCAATTTCAAAAGTATTTTTTGAAAAAAATGAATTTCGAAATAGGTAATTTCAGAAGTTAATTATGAATCCAGAAATAGCTTCTGAAATTGCCTATTTCAAAACTGAAAGTGTATAAAAATCATTATATTATTAATTATCTTATTATATCATTGCCTATTTTAAAATTTCTTATTCCGAAAATGAATACATCAAAACAATTATATCATTGCCTATTTAAGAATTCCAAAATAGGCAATAATATAATGAAACAATAATATAATTCCAAAATAGGCAATGATATAATTATTTTGATATAATTCAAAAATAGATAATGATATAATTTCAGAATAAGCAATTATATAATTATTTTGATATAATTCCGAAATAGACAATCATATAATTATTTTGATATATTTTCATAATAGACAATGATATAATTATTTTGATATAATTTCACAATAGGCAATGTTATACTTATTTTGACACATTCACTTCTGAAATAGGCAATTTCAGAATAAGCAATGATATAATGAGATAATTAATGATATAATGACTTTTTCAACACTTTCAATTCTGAATAGGCAATTCCGAAAGCTATTTCCAGATCCAGAATCACCTTTTGGAGTTATCTATTCCGAAATTCACTTTTTACAAAAAAATACTTTCGGAATGAACAAATCCAGAAGCTAATTCCGAATATGAAAATAGCTTCTCTAGATTTGCCTATTCTGAAAATGTTTTTAATGACACCTCCTTTTCTGGAATAGGCAATTCCATAAGCTATTTCTGGATCTGGAATTGGCTTCTGGATTTATCCATTTCGAAAGTATTTATATTCGTTTTTAAGGTTAAGGTTAATGATATTTTGGTCTGCACAGTAATAATTAGGGACCATTTTGACCTCTTCTAAAAATTTGGAGGTGCCTCAAGAAACACTTGAAAGTGGAGGAAGAAGTAGTCTAGTGTGGGGTTTTTAATTCTAGACCTTGTATTTTGGGCTAATGAGGTTTATGATTTAAGATAAGTTTTTCCTGCACCCTAATACCCTCTTTCTGCACCCTAATATAAAATTTTAATTTCACAATTGCCCCTATGACACACCCATCTGATTCACACTGGCAAAAAAATGAGAACCGGATGACACCCAAATCAAGTTCACATTGCGAAAAAATTGACAACCGAATGAGTATGTCATCTGGTTGTCATTTTATTTTGAAATGACAACCAGATGGCATGGTCATCCAGTTATCAATTTTTTCATAATGTGAATCGGATGGGGGTGTCATTCGATTCTCATTTCCAAATCAAAACAAGAACCGAATCCGGTTCTCATACCCAAATCAGAAAATTCCTCCATTCGTCGTTGACAGCGCCCCAAACCCCAAATCAACTACTCTAATCAACAATATCACTTATTAATTACTAATAAACACCAAAAATTACTTACTTATTGTTTGTTTGAAGGATTAATCGAAGATTTTGAAGAATGGAAACAAACGGATGTTGAATTTGTGAACAGATGTTGAAATGACAACCGGATGGCATACTCATCCGGTTGTCAATTTTTTTGCAATGTGAATGGATGGGGTGCCATCCAGTTCTCATTTTTTTTGTCAGTGTGAACTAAATAGAAGTGAAAGGGTGGAGACTAATTTGGTCTTTGCACTTTTAAAGGGCATAATTGTCATTTCATATATTGTATGAGGGTGTAGGAAGAACTCGTCTGATTTTAATTTTAGACAAAGAGTTATGAAAAAAAAAAAATTAACCCTAGGAGAGAAAAAGCTTAAAAATACTAGTTTGCATAGCAAGTTAGGATTAAGTGATGCCACATGTTTACTTTCCACCTTCTTGTTACATGACACTTTCCTAATAAAAATAATTTTTTCTATTATTAGCTTGTCATTTGTCATCCTCTCTTATTAAGAGTTTTTAAAAAACTTTGGTCGATAAATGAAAATATCTACTAAATATAAAAATAACTTAAATTGTTAATGGCACACTGTCCATTTTTTGTTATTATTTTTATTTCTAAGTTTTTATTGAGTTAGTCTCCTTATAAATATCAATCTATTAAACTTTTTTAAAATTCTAAGCTTTAAGAATATTTTTACTCACACCAACTTTTCCAACATCTATAAAAAAAATTATAACAATGACTATTGAAAAAAAAATATTTTTCATAATATATATATATAAAGTTAGATAGATAGATTATATGAGAACAATTTTAATTTATAAAAAGAAACCTAACTCTAAGTATTTACGAAATCTTACGAGGAAAATTTCTGTCAAGTGAATTCTCTATGCCACACATACACACAAATAATACATATATTATGCAATAATATAAAAAGTAATAATTAATGAGTTTATTTAGATTAATAATATAATAAAGACATTAATATTATAAATATTTAATAATAAAATAAACTTTAAAGACTTGTTATTCATATTGGACAAGACCATATTAGACTTCTAGTCATTATAACAAAATAGATAAGACCATTCATCAAAATTTATGATAAATAAATATATCATATCCATGGACTCAAGTCTCAAATTTGCTTTAGAATATGATATAGAGTTCAAACATCTAAAACTAGAATATATATATATATATATATATATAAATATATATATATATATATATATATATATATATATATATATATATATATAATGTAAGAAAAATTTAACTATTAAATTGTTCATTGACAAATTAAATAATTTGAAAATATAAATGATTATAATTTAAATAAAATAAAAAAATAAATATGATATTTTTATTAAAAGACAATATATAAAATCATGATAGACATTACTTTGAAATTTGTAGCGTTACCATTAAGTTGACACTTTAATAATTCAATCATCAATTATCATTATATAAGAGTCCATAAAACAACAAGAATTAAAAAACATAAACCGGAAATAGTACCAAACACATGTCAAAAGAACGACACTCACCCAAAAGACTAATAAGACTTAAGTTTTGAGAAGTTATAAATTCCTAACAAAACCAACTCTACAATTTAGGTAAGAAGTTAAATCAAAATAAATCTAATTTATTAAAACCCTCCAATGTAGCCAGAAATAAACACAATTATGACATGATATGAGACTTGCAAACTTCAAAATAAAATAAATTTTGGTCACTTATTTCAACAAAAACTTTAAAAATCAAAGCAGTAGTAGATGAATTTTGGAAAGTTTCACACAAAGAAAGGGTGAATCACATTCCAACAAAACTTTATTTATTTTTTTCTAAAATTTTTCACACATAAATTAGCTTAAATTAGCTGATTTAACTCAACATATAACACATTATGAATTACTATATAAACAACAAATTACCTATATACTCTCTTTTAATACTCCTAAAATAAATCTATTGGTAACATGTCTTTAACGATATTTAGCAGCACTATCAATATTAATCTCAATTCATTTAAGATAAGGTATAACCCAATCAACCTTTATAATCCGAAAAACTTGTACTATTATATTAATATAAAACAAATTTGCAGTCAACAATATAATTATTTATACTTGTAAAACTATTATCTATTTTAAATATATCATTTAATCAAACATAAAATAAATAAAAAATAATAATTTTTTCATATTTCGAGACTTTTAAAATAATTTAATCATTAAGACACAAGTAAATTATCAATTTTTTATATTTTATCATTTTATTTTAATTTTATTTTACATATCTTTTCTCTCATTAGTGTCCATAAATGTCACATAAATTATAAGACTAATATGTAATGTGTGTTTACATCCAAATCATAATCTTATGTTAACTGACTACCAATAAAAATTAAGATGACTGAGTAAAATAAGTGAAAATAAAAAAAAATTGAAATTCCATAAATTAGTTTTTTCCATCTCTTCTTTCTCCATCCTCCACACCACTAAACACAAATCCATGATATTAATTAATAAATAAAAAAAAAAAAAAATTGTATGGCTCATCTTCCATAATACCACGTGTTTCCTTCCTCTCCACCCCTTTCCCTCCTTTGTTGTGTTTCACTCCACTCTTCTGTCTCCTACTTCCGTTTTCCGCTGTCGCATTGCTTCTTCATTCTCCAAGCCATGAAAATCACCCTCCAACTATGATCCTTACCAATTCTCTATCTACAAACATCCCATTCATGGCTATGTCTTCTCCTCTTCGTTTACCCGAACTCCATTTTCTCTCTCCACAAATCACCCTCAAACGCCGTATTTCCCTCTCCAAACTCCCCTCCTCACCTTATTCCTTTTCCCGCCATGCCGCCTCCAACGTCACTCGCCGCGCAGCGCGAATTCGCGCTTCCAGAGATGATTCAGCGTTGGCCGAGCGAGTGGATGACGTCAAATGGAGCGGAAACGGCGTTCCTGCCGCTAATGGAAGGGGTCGAGATGTTGCCGACGGCAATGGTGCCGTCGAGGGATTCGCTAACGGCGCCAGTAATGGGAGCTTAGTGACGTACGGTTACGAAAACGGAAACGGAGCTGCTGCGGAGGTGGTGGTGGAGGTTGAAGCGTCCAAGCTGAATGAGGATGGGAGGAAGAAAAGGTTGGAGGAGATTGGGAAAGAAGATGCGTGGTTTAAACAAAACGGCAACGAACAAGTCGAGGTTTGTCGTTTTGATTATTTTGATTGCGTGTGAGTAGGTTCTTTGTGTTGAAATGGAATGAAGTGTGGGCGTTTGGATTTCGCAGGTGGCAGTTGCGCCTGGGGGTCGTTGGAGCAGGTTCAAGACTTACTCTACAATACAAAGAACTTTTGAAATTTGGGGATTTTTTGCCACGTTCATCTTTAAGGCTTGGCTGAACAGCCAGAAGTTCTCTTACAAAGGTTTGTCCCCCCGAAGTGTTCAGCAATTGTTTCGATTCACTGGATTTTGTTGTTATCATTGGTTATGGCCTTTTTGTATTTTATGTGTAACTTGATTGGACTAAGCTTGTAGAAGCATTGGTTCTTCTCTAAACAAATTTCCTCATACAATAATGTATGAAGCGCTTACAAATCTGTTGGGTCATGTCTGGAATTTAGGTTACTTATTAGACGGATACAATCAACAATGACTTCTTGCTGGCTGAATTTCTAATAATACGTTAATCAAGTAGCTATTGCAATGTTGGGGTGTTACATGTTATGGTATAGAAACATTTTTAGTCACGTGGAAACTAATTCAATGACTTGAGTACAGAATATGCGAGGTGTGTGATTTGCTATGTTATTTTTCACCACTAACACCTTAGTTTTTTTTTTTAATGTTGTAGTGGTACTATATGCCTTTGCAACTACTTTATACCTTCCTATGCAAAATTATGACATCGAAGTATAGAAATTGGAGTGCATGTCATGGTAGGTTAGGTGTTAGCAGTGTTGACTATTGCTACATTTTCAACTCTTAACTTCCAATTGCTGGCATAAGCTTCAACATTAATCACACTATTGTTATGAAGTTACATTACCATTTCTAGAAGGACACCATATAAGGTTATTGCACATATCTCTCGTTAATAAAATCTTAATACACCCAGTACGTTTTGGACCAGACATATACACTGCTGACATATGCCGACAACCCAATGAAGAAACCCCTTTACACCTAAGAATAAACATCTACCTAGAGTGTAAAATATAGGGGACCTAATAAGAAATTGTGGATAGGCTCTTATATCATCTAAGAATTTGGACTTAGGAATTCAATCATATATAAACTACTTATAAGGTGAGGATTGTCAAGCTTTATCAGAACTACATTAACCATATATCTAGAAGATGCAAAGACTCCCCCCTACAATGTTAAGTTGTTCCAAATAGGTTGTAATTAATGCGACTAAGGGTGTGCATAACCAAGGAGACTTTTCGAAACATGCCTTCATGCCCAGGGTTTTGTTCGTATTAATGTGGGTGGCTAAATAATGAGTCTAAGACTTTGATATATCTTTGAATTTGGGTTTAGGGCTTAATTCAGCTCTACTAAACTAGTTTATAAGGTGAGGATTACCTAAGGTTTATAAGAAGTACATTAGCCACATCTCTAGTCAAGATGAGATCTCAACACACTCCCCAATGCCCAAGATTGGATATCTAGATCGAGCACAAATGTGGGTGATCCAATGACCCCTCAAGCCTATAATTGGACATATAGAGTGTAGGCAAGTATGGGTGACCAATAACTGATTTATGATAGGATTTGGTATTATTTTAGAATTTGAGTCTAAGGGCCTAATTCAATCCTACAAAACTGACTTATTAGGTGATTGTTGTCCAAGCTTTGCAATGACTATTTTGGCCAATATATCTTAATTGGTGTGGGACTGAACATCCCCCCTCACACCCAACACAATGAAAGTGGTTCAAAGAGGCTGTGATTAAGTTGAACTTGGGGTGATTGGCAAGGAAACTTTTCAACACATCCTCATGCATTGGGCTATGAGCCTAAATCGTGGTAATATAGGTGCCCTATGCAACTTAAAATTTGGATTTAAGGCCTAAATAACCTCAAAATCATCTCGTAAGTTGAGAATTGCCTAAACCTTATAAGGACTACGTTAACCATCATATTTCTTGTCAATGTGAGATCTCAACATCTTTATGTCTAGGATTGAACGTTGAAGCATGGGTGGTCCAATAACCACATGCTCGCATTTTCAGGATTGGATATCTAGTGTGTATACAAATACATGTAATTTAGTTACAAGTTTAAAATAAGCTTTCATGCCATCTTAGAATTTGGGTTTAAGGCCTAACTCAACCCATAAAATCGGATTATAAGGTAAGGATTGCTCAAGCTTTATAAGAAGAGGCCCAAGTAAAGTGAGGTAGAGGTTGCCGCAGTTAAGGCGACATTCGAACAACCATCTTTTCTTATTGGTATTTACAATGTTATTTTATGGTATTTACGATCAACATGTGTTTTATATCTTACTCCTAACTACAACTGAAAGATCTGTTAATCTATGTAGTGTTTCTGTGTTGAATTTGCTGGATATCAGTTTCTGTTTTTATTTGATCTGAAGGTATTATTTGCAGGAGGAATGACTGAGGAAAAACAAACCTTAAGGCGGAAGGCCCTTGCCAAATGGCTGAAGGAAAGCATCCTTAGATTAGGTCCTACATTCATCAAAATTGGTCAGCAGTTCTCTACAAGGGTGGACATTCTTCCTCAAGAATATGTTGACCAGTTGTCCGAGCTTCAGGTAAATTGGAGTGTCGAATGCAATTTACAGGATTATTTCCCTACATTGAGATCTTTGAACTAATTTTTTGTTTCCAGTCATATTTATCGTTTAAAAAAAAAAGAGATGAAAAGTCTCGCATAAAAATTTGTTTTTCACCTGTCTCTGTACGCAAGGGACATGACTTTCTAATTATATTTGAGCATTCTGTTGACTGTTCCTTATTTTACTATATGGTCTCTTTTTGCGTCTCACAAAGTATAAGATTATCAATCAAGTTGGGGGTGATTCAGTGACTTCCTTTAAGGATAACAATACTTAGACTTACACCTTTTCTGATTGAAGAATTATACCTCCACTGCTCATCCCTTGCTTTTGTTATTTTTAAAGATACCATGATACAAATACATAAAAGGGGAATGTGTACTTTAAAAAAGAAGGGTAAGCAAGACTTTAATATGATATAAAGGACGAGAGTGGTGTAATTTTTCAATCAAGAAAGATACTATATTATGATTTGTACATGAAATCAGGGAAATCATTTTAGTTTTTTTTTTAATAAAAAGTGTACAGGAACAAGCAAGACTTTGATAATAAGGGAGGTCAGGGCAATTTTTGAATCAAGAAGGATGTAAATGTAATTAGTGCTAGCCAGTTAACTTAAGGAAGTTCAATGTTTTACTTTTGTTAATCTTGTAATGAACTTCCAATCTAGTCAAGAGTAATCCTAAATTGAAGTTACATCTACACTTTATTATGCTAAAATACATTTTCATTTCTCTGTCTTAAGTTGTGCCTGACCAACCTATGTCCATAAAGGGAATGACAAATGACCTAGACACATTTTGATGTAAGATTGAATGGTCTGTTTGTAATTCATGTATTCCTTTGGTCTAAGATTTTCATGTTGCTTATATACTTCAGCAGCAAGTGATAAAAGGGTTGTTGAAATTGTTTCCCTTTGAGTTCGGAAGCTGATGACAAGATGATTTTGACATAAATCTACATGTAAAAAAAGCATAAATTAAAGTAGAAAAGAAAAAAAACAAAGATTGCATTTCTTTGGGGCCTTAGTTGCTTCATATTTTGGGTTCAGGATCAAGTTCCTCCATTTCCTTCAGAGACCTCTGTAGCTATTGTTGAAGAAGAGCTTGGATCTCCTTTAGGTGATATATTTGATCAGTTTGACTATGAACCAATAGCTGCTGCAAGTCTTGGTAATCAATGTTCACTTTACCCATCCTTGTATTCCATGTGTCATATTTGATGAGAAGACGGGAATAGTCAACTCTTCTATTTTTTCTAATACTACAGGTCAGGTTCATCGTGCAAGATTAAAGGGGCAGGAGGTTGTTATTAAAGTGCAAAGGCCTGGTCTCAAGGATCTTTTTGACATTGATCTTAAAAATTTGAGGGTTAGTGTCATAACTTAAGGCTTTCCTGTTATGCTTATGGTGTCTTGCAAAGATCTGATTTAAGTTTTTGATAATTCTGTTATTTTCTCTCAAGTTTATCTTCTAATAATTTTGTTTAACATTCCAAACCTAACAATTGCTCTTAAAAGTTTGTACTATATTAATTTTTTCCCTATTCCTTGCATAGTGACTTTCTTGTCTGCATGGATATGAATCTAAATATTTTATTTGAATTCTTTATGGAAAATTGCACTTAACTCTCCTGAGGTTATGCTCAATGACACTTACATCCCCTCTAGTTTTAAAATAAACCTTCATCTCTCTTATGTTTTAATAAAATATCATTAATTTCTCCTCCAAATAGACATTCACCTCGCTTATGTATTTAGTACCTGATACTCATCTCCCTTATATTTTTTAGAAATATCATATTGAGTAAAGCTTAAATAAAAATTTAACGAAATTAAAAATTGAAGTTCTAAAATATAAAAATTAAAGAGTTTTATTTTTTATAAATAGAATAAGGGAGGTGAGTGTCACTTTTTTAGAAAACTTAAGAGAGGTGGGTGTCATTATTGAAATCATAAAGGAGGTAAATGTCTAATTAAAAGTTATAAGGAGTATGAGTGTCATTTTATTAAAAACATAAGGGAGATAAGTGTCTATTTCAAAACTAGAGGGGATGTGAGTGTCATTTACTTTAACCTCAAAAATGGTAAGTGCAATTTTCCCTATACTTTACGAATGTTTCTTGTAGCAGCACTTCCATCCTCGGGTTTTTTTACCACTGCATAGAACACTGGTACCAATGTCTTTTTTTTAATCCCAGGTTATTGCTGAATATCTTCAAAAGCTTGATCCAAAATCAGATGGTGCAAAGAGGGATTGGGTTGCTATTTATGATGAGTGTGCCTCTGTCTTATATCAGGTGATGATTTCTGGAATTCTTATGTTACTTGGGTTTACTGAACTAAATAACTAATTTGTCTAGTTCTCCATCTTCTTGGTCTAATACTGTTACAAAGTGAGGTCCAATAATGAGGTTGTAGAGAAACACGTCTTGTTTAGAGTTTGAGAGTTGGCCAAACCTTGTAAGTTTTTATGGTCTGTGGAATTGCATGTGAGAAAGCTGAAGAAGTTCCTCTGTTTCATGGGAGGCTTTCATGATAAAGATAATAGAATTCTGCAGGGTGTACGTTCTCAAAGACAAAGGATATAACTATATTTGAGTTGTTTGTAGAGAAGGGATTAGGTGGCTTGCAATGGTAATTTGTTACAACCTGCAGCTGTAGTCCTTCAAAGAAGAGGCATACTTTTTGGGTGTGCCAGATTTCGTATTTCGTTAGATGTTTTAAAAATTGCAAACAGTAATATATTAATTTGCTAGCTTTACTGTGCTACATTCTATTGATGTATGCTAACGAGTTTCTTGTGTCATTGATGCCAAGATTGCGAAGACAGAGAGAAGTTTTAGAGAATTTAATGCTTGCATGCATTACCAGAAGCTCGATCATAGTTTTACATTATCATAGATTGTTTACGTATGAAAAATGCTTATGTAAGTAAGAACTAAGAAAACCATCTAAATAATACAAACTGGACTTAGATCATACTTAAGAGTGGTCATTCCAGTCACTTGAGTTGCGAATGTGTTCTTGTTTTGGTATGATGTATGCATGTACTCTCAGCGAATTGCATTCTCTGACCCTGTTTCTGCAACATGAATTAATAATTTTCAGGAGATTGATTACACTAAGGAGGCTGCTAATGCAGAATTGTTTGCTAGTAACTTTAAGAACATGGATTATGTGAAAGTTCCTACAATATACTGGGATTATACAACACCACAGGTTTAACCTTCATTACCCTTGTAATGTAATGATATACATTTCCCATTTTATGTCTGATAACTTATTTCTTTGCAATCTATGTTGCCAATGCAGATTCTGACAATGGAGTATGTTCCAGGAATTAAAATAAACAAAATACAAGCTTTAGATCAATTGGGTGTTGATCGCAAAAGTTTAGTACAATCTTTATTTATATGCTGGCAAAATCACTATGAATCTGTTACAGTGTTACCTTTTACTTTTGTGCTTCTCTGTTGAGGATGGTACCTAACTTGATTCAAATTATTATTTGTTATGTTCTACAGGTTAGGAAGATATGCCGTTGAGTCATACTTGGAACAAATTTTATCACATGGTTTCTTCCATGCTGACCCTGTGAGTTTCTATTTTTAGAATTGATATCAGAAATCTTTATATATTGTTATATATGGATCATATCTGGTAAATTGTATAGTAAAGCCAAATTGTTAACTGTCTTTGAACTTGCTCTTGTTCTGCAACATTAGCATCTATTGCCGAAGGAATGAGATGCAGGCTACCTGTTTTATGATTAATATTCATAGCTATGAGATGGACCCAAAAGGATTGTATTCCTCTCAGATGATCTTTTTTGTAACCCATGCATGTTTACATTGTTCCTGCAGCATCCTGGAAATATTGCAGTTGATGATGTAAATGGTGGAAGATTGATCTTCTATGATTTTGGAATGATGGGGAGGTATGTTCTTTGTCCTTTGTGTCTATTTTATTTATAAATTCACCCGCAGCACATACTTAAAGCTTTGTGAGATGGTTTGCCTTTACAAATATGTCCAGTATTGTTTGTGCCTTACAGTATCAGTCCAAATATTCGAGAAGGTTTGCTTGAAGCATTTTATGGGGTTTATGAGAAAGATCCAGACAAGGTAGATTCTTTTCATGATCAGTGTATATGAATACGTACCGTATCACATTATTTACTCAAATACTTACCAAATGAAGCTTGTGTTCTGGTCTATTAGGTTCTACAAGCAATGATTCAAATGGGAGTTCTTGTCCCTACTGGAGATATGACTGCTGTTAGAAGAACAGCACAATTCTTCCTTAACAGGTATTTATAGACCAATTTAGGGGGGATTACCATAAATGGAAACACCTCCAGTACTTAAACAATGATATTACCTCAAGTTAATATCATTATATGGAAAAGTACCAGGGCTGTACTATAACTTATAAATTGTTGATTGTAATACACATTACAATTCAAAAAACACTTAAACATGTCCTAAATTGGAGAATCTGAGTCAACTTTTCATGTTGAAGAAGACTGGTATTGCAGATTCAATATATTTTCTTTAGATAGTTCTTTGGTTTGTTTCATTTGTGACAGTCATGTCAGAAGCTGAAATGCGTTGCTTGTCGAATGGGGTTTCTGCAGAAACACCTGGCTGTCCCGATTTATTATGATGTTAGAAATAAACCAATTTCTATCTGAACCTGTTTTGGATTTATTAGGTTATCTTTTTGTTCCTTACTAATAATCTTACTGGGGCATAGAGGAAGGAAAGTTTGTAAGGAACAGTCAGAGTAGTTAGTTGGGGGACAGTTTGAGCAACTAAAGGGGTTTTATTTAGATAAATAAATAAGAGGATGTATGAGAAGTGTGTCTATTCTGTTTTGTCATCTTTTGGGAAACTGCGCATTAGCTCTAGTGCAGAAAGGGAAAACCCTTTGGCAAGAGGAAAAACGCTTTAAAAAACTTTCATTTTCTTTTTCCCTGTTTTTCTCTCCATTAAAACTCAACCAATTTCTGGATTCCTAGCAATTTTTATCTCAAGAACAACTTACAGTATTGATTAGTTATGTTTAACCTTGAATTTGATTGTCTTCTACAGTTTTGAAGAGCGCCTGGCTGCACAAAGGCGTGAGAGAGAAGCAGCAACAACTGAACTTGGATTCAAAAAACCATTAAGCAAGGAGGAAAAAATTAAGAAGAAGAAACAACGTCTGGCTGCTATTGGTAATGCATCTGGTGTAACTGAATGCATATCTAAGTTTAGGCTATATAAATGTGCATGCAAGTATTGTTTTTCATTTATCCGCCATATGTGTAGATAAAAAATGAGAGTTTGGTCAGAATATATAATATGCTAGCTATCTCCTACCCAGCTACGATATTTTTATTTGTGATTAAAACTTTATGACTGTTGGATCAATAATTCTTGAGGATTATTAGATTGTATGCACTAGCATACAATTTGGTGAAAATTGAAAAGTCCTGCTGTATTGCATATACCTTGATTTTATTTATGCATTTTTATCTTTTGTTTGTTTTAAATTTGGTTGGTTTTTTCCTTGTTGGTTATAATGATTTTGTTTTTAAAGTTTGGCTTTCACTTGTCTCAACTAAAAGAATTATGCATCCAAACATCCAGTACTTCAAATTATTGAATATAATTTTCCCTTAGTTTAATAACATTATGCAATCCATGGGCTTATTGCTTGCTTACTTTGACAAAGGGATGTATTATGATACCTGCTGTCTTGCTTTAAACAGGTGAAGATTTATTATCTATTGCAGGAGACCAGCCGTTCCGATTTCCTGCTACATTCACATTTGTTGTTAGAGCCTTCTCAGGTAAATGTAATTAATGCATAGGGGTATTCATTGGGTTAGGTTATCCAATGACCCAATCCAACCCAATTAGTTTTGGTTGGGTTTCATTTATGATTGGGTCAAACTTGACTCAACCCAAACTAATCCACTCTTATACAGGTTGGGTGATGAGTTTAGTATGAGTAACTCAAGACCCACTCTTATAAAGTTATGGACCAATTGTGTTATGTTTTGTTTTCATGTCTTGAATTAGTTTGGATAAACTTGTTATGACTTGACTTATTTGCTTACTTGAAACCTTGAATTAACCTTTGTAAAGATTGTGTTATCTTTTAATTAGTTTGATATTTGAAAATTTTCAACTTTTAATAGAAAAGGAAAATTTTTCCAAATATTGACCCAACTCAGTCCAACCCGTTCAAGAGTGGGTTGGATTGAATTAGGTTTTGACTTAAAAAATGCAAAAGAGCAGCTTAACTCAACCAATAATTTTTTAGTGGGTTGGGTAATGGATTTGCCCAAATCCTACCCAACTTTCGAATACCCCTATTAATGCATGAATTTGGATATCTGATGGGTGTGGTTGTAAGGCAATAAGTAAATTTTTGTCTGTGCAGTGTTGGATGGCATTGGAAAGGGGCTCGATCCACGTTTTGATATTACCGAGATTGCCAAACCGTAAATATTGTCTTCATAATTTTTAACTTCTGAATTATTTTCAATTGTTTATATCAAATTTATGTTTTATGTATCTGATGCAACTAAGCGTCCTGACAATGTAGTTATGCCCTGGAGTTGCTAAGGTTTCGTGAAGCTGGGGTTGAAGTTGTCCTAAAGGTAGTCACAAACAAGTTCTATTGTGAGTTCATTAAATATGATAATTTCTTTCTCTCATATCTATCTTATGACTTACAGGACTTCAGGAAGAGATGGGATAGACAATCTCAAGCATTTTACAACTTGTTCAGGCAGGCTGATAGGATTGACAAGCTTGCTGAAGTTATCCAAAGACTGGTATTCCCAGATTTTCAGAAATATAATTCAAAGTTAACATGACTCATACCTGTTGTTTATTTTGAACTTTTGCTATTCTAAATCACTGCTTATTGAACTTAATTTTTCCACAGGAGCAAGGTGATCTAAAGCTCCGAGTTAGAACTTTGGAATCTGAGAGGGCATTCCAACGTGTTGCTTCAGTTCAGAAGACTATAGGGAATGTGAGTCAAGCTAACTTGTGACTTATTTGAACTATAAAGTTTACATGTTTCATCCCTTTCGTTAAAGTTTGTTTTACTGCGGTAGAACATTGTCATTCTTTGTGGGTTGGGTAGGACCTCAATATCTACTGTAAGCACCTGTAGGCTTCCCTGTTTTTTGGTCACTCTTGCAAAATCTAAGTCTTGTGGAAATGAGAATAGCTATTTTCATGTGGTGGCAATACAGTACTATATTAAATAAACTTGTATATGCGCTTGTAGATGAATCTAACTCTCATTTATCTGTCTTTTGTACTTTTTATGCCAACATTTCAATTGCCTAACTGCCCATGCATCCAGTTATATTTCAAATACTGCAAAGGTGTAACTGTACGATGTCTACCTTATAACAGACTTGTAATCAAAATCTCAATATTTTTCTATTTCCCCGATGGCTTTTAAATGATTGATGGATGTTTATAAATAGTAGTTGACTCTTGGACACAATTTCATGCTTTTGTATCCGAACCTATTGAAAGCAAGATGTGTGTTTTCGAATCCTTGTTCTCATTAATGGATAATATTACTGGAGTAGACACTTGGAAAACCTGTTGGGGTGTTATGAGTTCTGTTTGTTTCTTGGTTCTGAAAACTTTTTTCTGTTTTTTGTTTAAATAACCTGTTTTGTCGAGTAGGTTTTGAAAGTTGCTTTCAAATTTATTATCTCTTTTTTAGTTTATGAAATTTAAAACTAAAAAATCAGAACATGTTGAAATTGCTTTGATTTTCAACTTTCAGTTTTCTATTATTCATATTCTTCGTTTCACTTTTAAAAATTGATTTTTAAAACCTGTTTTAAAAATAAGTTTTAAATGTTAAAATTACTATGAAACACATTCTTGAATTCATGTTACCTTTTTGTCAATTAACAGGCAGTTGCTGCTGGGAGCCTAATCAATCTTGCAACAATTTTGTATCTCAATTCAATTCGTGTAAGTTGTTCTCATCTTGCATCTCTTTTTTATGTGGTGTGCTCTCATTGCACAGTCACGGATTATCTTTTTCAGGTGCCTGCCATTGTAGCATATATCTTCTGTGCAATCTTTGGTTTTCAAGTGCTCTTGGGCATTGTAAAGGTCAAGAAGCTAGATGAACGGGAACGATTGATAACAGGGACTGCATAAGCAGCTACATGGTGAATCTTGCTTTATTTTTTCTTAAAACATTTCTATACTTAGTATGTTCTGTTTATGATGTCATGCAAGAATGTTTACAAGATGGTGAAATAGATCATTTAGCAATTTTATGGCATGAAAGTTTTTTCCCATAAATTGCTGTGCAGTTTTACAATAAGCATGCACGTTAACCTTTTAGAGCTGAGAAATGTGACACGATGGCATCACCCAAGTACTATAGTATTAAGTCCGTCTTCCACCAGGGCCTAGTCTTTTGCTGACGTGATCAATTTCTTGTGTGTAATATTTTGGCATTTTTTAAAATAAAACAATGAAAAAGATGTAACTAGTTATAAATAACACTTTATACCCGGTCTTCTCTACCTTTTCTTTTTGATTAAATTTTAGTGTCTTGAAATTCCTTGACACTATTGTTATCATGGAATACAGGTTCTCTATGTCATGCTGGAGGTAAATGAAATGATGTTTAATTAAGCGAATGTTGGATATAAATGCAAATTCTAATGTATATCCCTTTTAAGGTTTAGGATTGTTGTTCCATCCATTCTAGTGTTGTACATAGTACATTAGGAGGCTTTTGGTATGTTGGTGAACTTTCTCCTTGGTATCTAAGAAACCTCGTGTTCAGTATGATAATTAACTTGCATTCCTAACTGTCATACATTTTTTCATGTCCTATGATAATTTCATGCAAATATCTGGTATGCTAGCATCCCAGCTAGGGACCAATGTTAAATGCTAACATGAAGGTACTGATGTGTAGAGTTAGTTATATATATAACTGAGATGCGAGATAGAGTATTCAAGATACTTAAGCGATGGATGGTTTGGTATTTTAAAATGATACTATGCTGTGCCTTTAGGTCTTTGCCATGTCCTTTATTTATCGGTTTTGTTTGGGCTTATCATTGCAGATTTAGGTCCGAGAAATGACACATGTTCGGTCATGGTTACAACTCAACCACCGGATCATGAAAAGAGTAAATGATCCGGGAAGATGATAGAAAGCAATACCCAATATTTCGGAAGACTCTCAGTAAGTACAAAAATTTGAATTAGCATGTGATGGGGTGTAACTGCACCTAAATTGATAAGGTTCTTAACCAGAAAGTACTTTAAGGAAGAAGAGCACCTTGGTGATTGACAGCGAGTGCGTGAAAGTAGAGAAATTTCAGAAGTACTTAGAGCCACATTTTTGTCATTACACCCAACCTCACTCCCAAAAAAAAAAAAAAAAAAAATAATTTAATGTAATAGCCGTATAGTAACTTGTATAGGCATGATATAGAGTTTACATATATTCACAATTACATTCCACTCCCGAATTGAACCGAAATTTGTCAAACTTTAGCTATTTCCTATATATAGCATGACTGTTGTAATAACTATAGTGTATGATGCAGCTTCCAACAAAAATTGAAGAGGAAGGTTTGCCCTAAATTGACTTCCATGGATTTGTTCAATGAAAAATGTCTGCATGTGTCATCGTTGTGCATGTTAGATTTAAATTGCAGATAAAACGATAAGCTTTTCTAGGTGTTTATACAAGTAATTTACGAGTTTCATATCCTGAGCACCTCACTGCAGGTTATCATTGTGTGCAGAGTCTATTGAAGTCACGTTGTCTGTTTCACCGCTTCTAATGTCTTATTTTCTGTTGCTATTTTGGCATTTCTGATTCTTGTCCGTGGGAAGAAATTAATTATTTTCTTTTGTCTACACTCGTGCTTTTCATCTACGCCCTTCTCCAGAATATCAACATGGTAATATGCATATGAAGTGAGGACCTAATATGCCAAAATTATATACTGCATACAATAAAAGTGATAAGGATATGGCGGAATATGTCAAGGAATCCCATTTTGCAACCTTCCATAAAGGACGGCAATTTATTATGGCATACCACATGGGCATGTTCTGTTATCTCCATGTCTCTCTCTAAACGAGGAACTTCAATGTCCTAATAAATAAACTCTTTTGACTCTGGTCTCTGGAACTTGGGTAATTGGGTTGCACTAGTCTATTCTTCATTAGACTGCTTCTTCCTGCACCTCCATATCATCTTCCTGCACCTCCATACTTTTCAAAATTCCAATAATAGACATGAGGAAATTACAAATTTAACCCTGCTGCTATAAAAGAAGGTTTTCCATGGAAGGGGTGCGGTGCATTTCTGAACATTGGTGGAAGGTATCGCAGTGGTGGT
>Ga0209700_103179_pt1 | contig 31929 bp, 15 predicted proteins | sample SiratroredBW_FD_187528 | JGI IMG/M metagenome (GOLD analysis project Ga0209700, IMG submission 187528) | Root nodule microbial communities of legume samples collected from California, USA - Siratro red BW (SPAdes) (version 2) | ecosystem: Host-associated > Plants > Roots > Nodule | place: USA...
AGAGAGTTGGGCATTATCTGATATCAGCAGATAATCTTTTGTAAGGGTCAGGGACCTATTTTCGCTAAGAATAAAATCAAGTCCTAGAATTAATTGCTCGTGGGCAGGAATTAAATCTATTACATCCATTGTTGGGATGAATATCTTTTTTCCAAATAAATCACAGTTTGTTGATATTTGGATTGTGGTATTTTTTAATTGTATTCTAAAAGAAATAAGGTTTATAAAAGAAAAACTAGAAGAACCTTATAAATTATTCGATAATATAACCATCGAAATCAATAAATTAAAACAAACCAACGAACGGTTAGAAAATCTTTTGGAAAAATTATTAATTGATAAAGATCTTGAAAAGATTAGTAATCAATTAAATAAATTAAAACTAGGAACAGAAAATTCTAGTACTCCTAAAAACAACTTTGTTTTAGCAAAACCAAGAACAAAGAAATGAGTTCATCTCGCACAACTACAGTTCCTTTTACTGGAACCTCACAAACTGTTTCTGGACATACTCAACGGTCAGAAACTATTCAACAAAATCCTAGTTTTCTTGATAGGTTACTTAGAAGAACAAATCAAAATACTAGGCAACTAGAAGAAATAGTTGACATTAATAATAATATTGATGTTAGCACAAATGATAGGATTAATTCCTTAAATCCAAGACAAATCTATAACTTAAACTGGCTATCTACAGATAGGACAAGTTTATATCGTTATAGGAGACAGGATGATTTTAATCTCCCTGATAATCAACATTGGTGTAAGATTTGCCCTTTGTTGTGCCTAGTTTTCCAATGAATCTCTCTGCCTACCTTTGTTCCCCTTTTTTCATAAAAGGAAAGGTTGGTTGAATATTTGCATCCCTGATTCATGACATCTTGAAAAACCTTGGTACAGAAGTTCCTTTTTCTAAATTATTTCTCGTCTAAAAGAAAAATAGTTGTTTTCTGACAAGATATAGCAAGAAACAAAGAATAAATCTTGAAATTGAAAATATAAGTAAAAAAACAAATTAATTTTTTATTAATTAAAACTAACGTAGATAAAATTAAAATAAGAATTTAGAGAAATTATATAAAAGAGTTCTATAAATTAATTTATTATAAAAATTATTTTACTTTGTTTTCTTTCTGACGAAGTTTATTTAAATAGATTCTGAATAGTATAGTAGGTGTTGGATACTGTACACATAAATATAAAGGCTATTATGGATCATATTAAGGCAAGAGTTTAGAATTTTTTTTTTTACTTTTATCAAATTATTAATACTTATTTTTTAGTATCCTTTATTAATTTTATTTTCAAATTTGAATTATATTTTAAAAATTATTTATTTACTATTAACTGGGTAATTAAAATATAATTTTTTGAACTTTGTGCTGTTATGAATTATACTTTCCAATTGAAAAAGAAAATTACATTTGAAAAAGTACAATCTATAATTATAATAATAGATGTTTTGAATTGTAATAAGAATAACATCAGATTGTGTATGACCCGGTTGACGAGGGTATTGTAATTTTACAACAACTAAGGAAATATGTAATTTGTTAAATGTGTGTAAATGATATACTTATGTTGTAATAAATTTATGTAGATATTTAATAAGTAGGAAAATTTAAGTTTGAATTTTTTTTATTATTATACTAATGTTAGATATAACAAACAATCAATAGGAATATGCATATGTGTTCTTAAGTGGTAAAACAGATAACAAATATATAGGTTATAAAAGGGATTTATAGCTTACTATGACAAAATGTGATTGACTTTTACTATGGACGAAAAATCAATGAAGTGAATGATAAATTGGAAAGCTATTTTATAGATATGTTAATTAACCATTAATATATATATATATATATATATATATATATATATATATATATATATATATATATATATATATATATATATATATATTAAATAAAAATTAATATATATATATATATATATATATATATATATATATATATATAACATTTTGACATGATTAAGAGTTTAATAAAATTTAAAAATATGCTACTGAGTTTGAAGAAGTATAATAATAATAATAATATCATAACTAGAAAATAATGTATAATATGAGGTGTTTATATTAAAGATCAGAAATAAAATTAAGAGTTGAAATGTTGTTCTTAATGATATTGCTTGAAAGTGAGTGTATATTCACTTAAGGTTACAAATGTATAGAGCATTTAAAATTGTCATTAGAGATCGATGGTATGTTATTGGTAAGTTATATCACATTGTTTAGGTATTTAAATTTATATTTTGTTATTTATTATGCTTAAGTTATTTACAATTATAGTTATAAATAGTATAGATAGTTGGATGACTGTTCATGATATGAAATATGCTAGTGAAAGTAGATATTACATTGTGTTAGTGTGTTTATTATTGAAATAATAGATAACAATATTTCCATTGTGTTAGTGTGTTTATTATTGAAACAATAAATAACAATATTTCCATTAAGATGTAAATCTCCTATATATATTAAGTCTATATCTCATCATTTACATTGAGTATGTTTAAGAAAATTATTTTTTTTAAGCACTGATTACTTCATCCATGTAATGAATTAGAAAAAAGTAAAATATCAATGATTTTAATTAAGTGCTAAAAATAATAAAACATAAAACATTATCATACTTTGTCGGTAAGATGCAAGTGTTTGTTCAAATAAAAGATTATGTAAGATGCAAATGTTTCTTCTATCATATGGTACAAAATTATATAGTCATGCTTTTATGTCTAATAAGCATTGAAGCTCATATGATACATGCATAGTCTTAAGTTAACATAGTACTTCATGAATATTCGTATGCTTAATCTATGTTGTGGAAAATGTTGTGTCTTACATTTGACCAAGGAGATATGAAAAAACTTATATGATCTTTTAATACCTAGCTAAAGCTGCTTTACTTCAACAAGTCTCAAGTGCTTTCTTTGTCAACTTAGAAAATTATATGTACTTTGTATGACTCTCTATTTTTCACAAGTTTAAGTGCACTCTCCAAGAAGAGACAAGCACATCAAGTCATCGTGATGTTTCTTAAAGAAGATAAGTGCATTTGAGGCATCTTATACGTCGAAGTTCATCAGATGCAAGAAAGTCGATCAAGTGAGTCTGAAGTCATTCAACAACTAAAAATGATTTGTAACGACTCTTTTTCTATGTGCCAACATAAAGTCCTTCATCAAGAAGAAGAGTAGTTGCATAAGTGAAAAAATGCCTAAGCCCTAAAATGACACTATAAGAAAAATAATGTTTTTTTTTTTAAAAAAAACAATAAGAGAGTGTTTAACCTCGTAAACATCAAAAGATACAAGTAAGCAAAGCTCGTGATCTTTTAATCACACCCTAGACATTCCTTGTCTTAGCCAAGAGTGACTTGTTGTTAAAAAAAATATCCATGTTAGTCAAGAGTGACTTGTTCTTAAAGAATACTCGTATTAGTTAGGAATGACTACGAGCTGAGAGAATACTTATTTTTATTTTGCAGTGTTAGTTTGTGTGTGTAACTCAAATAATTGTTTAAGAATTGGATGTAATTTGTGCTATCAAACAAATTGGTATAAAAACATCTTTAGTAATTTCTTCTTTTCCTTACCTCATTATATTGTATGTTATAATTATTGCACTAACTTTAAAAAGACAAGTTTTCAAACTCAGTTTGTAAATATTTGTCAGTTTGTTAGACCAATACAAACTTATCATCTAACAACACACACTTTTAGATGATATTTGCCAAATTTGTCAAAAGTTTTTAAAACACAATTTAATTTTCCATTCTTATGTTTTTCCAATTCTTTACATAATTTATTTGAGTGGAAATCATTATAAATAATTTTAATTTTTTGTGTCTCCACAACGGTTGCCTCATACCAATTGTAGCTTGTTGTTGTTTATTCACTATTACAAGAAAGTTAAATCATGATCATCATTTTATATTGGTCAAATGCAAGTATTTTTCCAAATATTAAGGATTAGATGTGATTATGTTAGCATCAAATTTGTATTCGAAACATTACATAATTTATAAAATGTAAGTGACATGAAGTTAATTGACTTGAAGTTTGAGTGGTCTTTTCTTGACATTCGTTATAAAGTTAACTTATTTTCCATAAAATGGTATAGGCTATTCCAGACTTCACAAAGTACAATAAAATAATAAATATGTGTAACTTGCTCATAAAGATGATAATGAAAAATTAAAGTTTAAAGATCATCTTGAATGTCAAACACATAATAAATATGTTACAACATAAATATATGTAACTTACTCACATTTTGAATAAAAATAATCAATTAAATTATTTATATTATTCATGGAAACATGATTACAATTTCCTTTAGCTATTTCATATGTAATTGAATCAAATTACATAATATCACTAACTTCATCCATATTATTTAAAATGTTGTCTCTATTTAATATTTTATTTTAAAATTGATCATCCATTATAATTCTAAGAGACAAAATCATTATACATAGACAAAATCATTATACATGAAACCTAATTTCATATAAAATTTTATATTTTTAAACAAGTAATGTGAAAATGTAAAAACAAATTTTTGATTACAAGATCTTTAATACTTACTACACAATAGTGAATTATCACACTTAATTGAGTGTTCCAAAAGTCATAAGTCAACTTCTTATGTTAAGTGATACAAAAGAAACTTACAAATTAATATTAGGAACTTCTTAAAAAGACTCTTTTATGGAACAATTTAAAACTTTTCTAACGGGGTCTTCTTCTCCAATAATGCAACAAATATAATTTATGAATTGTATTGTTCAAAGTATTTCATGTGAAATCGCTAATAATAAGACAAAATTCTAAATAAAGAAAAATCTTCAAATAACATAATCTAAAAAACGTGCTAGAACTAATATTATAAAATTTAAACTGCAACTTTACTTTACTAGTATCAAGATGTCATATTTACTCCAAATAGTTTTCAAACTACATTATAAACACTTACCACACAATTAAGTACACAATCATCAATAAAATAAATAAATTTTAATTTAAATATGCATTTTAGTCTATAAAAATTATTTCACTTGTTTTCTAGTTTTAAAACGTGAGTTTTAAATTCCTGATACTTTTCTAAGAGATTATTTTTTTTAATTTTTAGTTTTTATTATCTATCATAGTTAGTTTAACGTTAAAAGTAAAAAAAATAATAATTAATATAATTAAAATGACACTTTATACTTTAGAGAAAAATAAGATTTTTAAAAATAATTTAACTAAGTAATATATTTTTATTTAATGTAAATAATATATATACATATATATTATTTTTATTCAATAATTTACTTTTTAATATAGTATTTCTATTAAAATATTTGCTTAGATTTTTCTTTTATATTTTAATTTTGATAATATAGATTTGAATGATTGTAAAATTATTGATTTTTTAATATATAATAAATATATATTTTATTATTTATTTTTTGCAGTGACTAAGACAAAGTCGTATTCATAAGGATTAAAATTATATTTAAATCTATTTTTTTATCACATATATTTTTGTTATTTATTTAATACAAGAAGGGATTTGAATTGTTTTTGAAACATTTTGTTCTGAAAAAAGTCCCATTTATTGTAAAAAAAAATTTAAATAGTAAATATCTTTTCACGAGAAGAATAAGAAAGCGACAACAAGATAGGAACAATTTTGAATGAATTCTGAATCACAAAAGAATTTCTAGCTAATTATTAGAATTTTCTTGTTTGTGAATGATTATACAGGCACACACAGACATATATATATATATATAAAGTTTTTAAAAAGTACCTCTTTGGAGATGTTAAAGGCATTTTTAAGATGGTATTATCTGATATTTGACGAGAATAAAAAAAATCATCCTAATATTTCATTTATTAATTTCCTTTATAAGCCATTGCAATATTTTTATTTGAGTTGATAAATTACTTTTTGACTTTGCACAGTGAGTTGATATATAACATTGAATAATTACGTTTTCCATGTTTTGTTGTTTAGAAATTGTTTTTAATGATTCTTAATTTAGCATTTCTTTTTAACTTTTATAAACTAATTCTTTCTTCGTAAATGTTCAAAGAACAATATAGGATAGAAGATAGTAAAATAATTATTTAAGTATCAAATATATATATATATATATATATATATATATATATATATATATATATATATATATATATATAATAATTTTAACAAGTTCAGTATTGATTGTTTCTCTTGAAAAGAGTTTTTTAAAATTTAAATTGATAAAATCTTGTTTAAAATAAACAATATTTCAAAAAATATTAAATAAATTAATTTTATTATCTATTGAAAAAAATATTTGAAATTAATATAATATCATAATATTAATTATTTTATTAATTTATAAAGGACGTCACTTATTAATATAATATTATAATATATATTTAACGTTATACATAAATGAAAAAAAAGAGGGTAAAATAAAAAGAAACTTACAAATATTTTATTAAAGTAAAAAATTATTACAAATTTTTGTTTCTTCAAAAAATAATAATTAAAGAACACTAAAAAAGAAATGGATGGAATATTAAATAACATTTCACATTCCTAAATTTAACTTGACTCAAATTAAATTTTATTTAAATATATCATGTATCATCTAATAATATACTTTGATCTATAATTCTCTAAAGTTGAGTGTTCAAACAATGTTTCATTTAATATATGTTACTATTCTACATAGGTGCTTTAATATTTGTTTTTATCTAATAGTATGTTATAAGTATAATAAACTTAAAACTTTTTAAACATTTTCCCATATAAGTATTTATTAAATAAAGATGATATTTGTTAATTAAAATTAGATATAAAATTCATAAAAAAATAAAATTACAATATTTTTTTATTATAACTCATCTATTTTAAGATTATATAGGTTTCTTTTTATGTGAGGACAATTGTTTTCAATGTAAACAAAGTTTACTACAAAGACCGAAAAGCTGGAAAAAAAAATACAGAGGCATAATTATAAAAACCAAATTGGGAAATAAAAAAAATAAAAAATTATTGATCAGAAGTTTATTGAAAAATATATTACTTTTTTCTCTTCTCTTTCATATCATCAGTCACTATAATTTAATTTTTTTTTGACACATAATGAAAATCATTAATCTAAAAATAAATATAAGAAAAACTATTTAGTGTATAGTGATTGAGGATATTAATTAAGTTTCTTTAATAATTTTGATTTCACAAAAATAAAATAAAAAAGTTCTAAATTACTCTCAACTCTATTTATTAAATATGATGCCTATATTTAAATATAGAAGTATTACTAAAATAACGAGACTGTAAAATGAGAAATTTTCCCGCCATATTTCTACTACATAACTTTTCCACTACCGCCACCAACCTATTTTTTCGCGTGTAGAGGGGACAAAAATCCTTCATCTAGATGAACTTTGCGGGTTTAGGTGGTTCTCCACTCGATGAACTTTGTGGGTAGGTAAAAGTTCATAGCTTTTTCCCTATTTGAAACAAATCTCACTGATAGAGTAAGTTCAGTGACCCTTTTAACAATTTGTCTTTGTACCACAGCAGTTCAAATCAAGAGGCACAAATGGGGGATACAGAGTTTCAGGTGAATAATGGGGACACAATGAAGGTAACTTTCATGGTTATGATTAAGACTTTGTTTTGGTGAAGTTTAAAGAACTGTTCTAAAGTTAAAATGCTTTGCTAACTATTTGTTCTGTGAGTTTGACAGTGGTTATCCAGGGGACACAATGTGGCCAGTGAGAAAATTGATGGCCTAGTCTTTACCATGAAAGCAGCAAAGGACTACGCTCAGGTGTGGTGCTATCCATCTATCTTTCTTCTTTTACCAGTAAATTGCAGATTTTGATAACCATTGGCCTTAGAAATGTAATGGTTTTATGAAGTTATTGATAAAGTTATTTGTTAATGATACTATAAGTTGCTCCAACAAAGTCAAGCACACCTGAGTTGCTTAAGCATGTTGATAAGAATTTGATTCTAATGATGTTTACAAAAATGATTTTGTTGGAAGAAGCAAAACCCACATTGGCGAACTTTGCATTTGTAAGGTGTTAACTTCTGATTAGGAGTATCCTTGATTTGCACCAACAAAATGATACTATAAATTGTGGAATAAAATATCAATTTCGTTCTCAAACTATCACCTTTTCTCTTGTGTGGTTCCTAAAAGAATAAAATTATCTAAGCAATTCTTGAAGTGCCGAATACCCAACACTTCAGACTCTAGGTTGGTGTATTTTGACAGAGTTTAGGAAGTGATTGAAAGTGTTTTTAACATTTGAAATTTTCATGGCATAATTGCTAATACTTGAAAAAAATGACTACTTAAGTTGAATTTTTAGTTTACCAACAAAGTAAGAGTAAAAACAATACTTAAAAAAGGGGAAATCAGTAGTGTACTTGTTCATTGTGCCATTTTTGTTGAGTGTGACATTTACTCCTGAAATTGACAATATCAGTGAATTAAATTATTGATAATTGATACAATTAGGAATTTAGTAGTCAATATGATTTCAAATTCTAGAATAGCTTGTGGTTGTTATTTTTAGGAACTTATGTTGCATATAGGATGTTATGATTCATGTCTTCTAGTATTGACACTGATATTGATGTTACAGGACCTAGCAGCTCGTTATGGTGAACTAGAAAAGTCATCACGCCATATTTGCACCTCTTTGACCAAGTTGGAATCAGTCCTCAATACAGACTCGTCAGGAAAACTTGGGCAGCCTGCTAAGTTACTCGAGCCACAAAGACATGAGGACTCTGCAACGTGCAAGGGAATTCACACGAGTCTAGCAAATCAGACTCATAACAAAATTCCCGACAGAAATGTCAAACCTTCAAATGACCCCAATGATATTTCTGATGAGAATGACAAGACTAAGCTATTTCCCTTGAATGACTTAATGGACTCCGTTAAGGTACGGAACTATCTATTTTTACTCGTAAAGTGCCCATTTTGATAACAGTTAACATTAGGAATGTAATGGTTTTAGAAAGTTATGGATACACTTTTGAAATAAAATTACAAAATTGAATGGTACACGTACACATACCAACAAAGCACAGATGAACAAGTCATATGAAAATGTAACTTTAGGAGAGTTCATTGTATAATATAATTAGGAAAGTTCATTGTATAAATATAAATAAAGAAGTTAGAAAAATATGACAATGTAAGTAATCCTCTCATTTATCATCAAGCATGCCAACTAGTATTCAATTCCTGGTCTTGTGTGTAAAAACTATTCGAATTACTTCAGTGAATTTAAGTTTGGAAGGAATTAGTATCAGGGAAGAGATATTCTTAGTGAATCCTAAAATATGGTGCTATAAATTGTGCCCTTTTTATTTTGGTACTATAAATTAGTCTTGAAATTGGCAACACAAAGCCAGGCGCCTAAATGACTTATACTTGCAAAAATCAGGATTTTAGCAAACAAAATTGATGGGTCCTTCTGATTTCGTAGACAAGAATTTGACTTACATATAATGTTAGGAACTCTATGTTACATGTATGATGTTATGAATAAAACTGATGTTATTGATACTGATTTTGATGTTACAGGATGTAGCAACTCCTTCTGATGAACTTAAAAAATCATCACGCTTTATTTTCAATTCCCTGGTCAAGTTGGAATCGGCCCACAATACTCACACATCAAGAAAATTTTGGCAACGTGATAGGTTATTTTGGCAACAAAATGATCTCAAGTCTGTTACCTGCAAGGGAATCCAGAAGAGTACACCAATTCGTACTCATGATCAAATTCCCAATAAAAGGGCCAAACTTTCAATTGAGCCCAATGATTTCTCTAATGAAGATGATAAAGCTAATCTTTTTACCAATGACTCCAAGGGTATTATTAAGCCTCTCAATGATTACCTGCATTCCAATTCAATGGAGATGATGAATACAGAGGATTATTCAAATAAAATAGAGATTTGCACAAGCAACTACAAGAGAGTGAAACAATCAACAGTAGTACTAATGGTTTGTGCCACTTTGATAATTAGATGCTTTTCATTTTAATTCATTACACACATGGTTTGTATTAATTAGTCACTCATATGTAACAACAGGGTCCTGGCAGCAACTTTCATTCAGTACCAAGGTTAACTGATGTTTGTGTAGAAAAGTTTCCAACTCCATTGGCCATGTACAGAACAATGAAGATCCCAAAACTCCAGTCACATACCAAGTTGTCATACAAGGACGGGTACAGGGGGCATTATGTAACAACGAAAGAAGACCCTGCCTTAAATAGAAAGCAATTATCCATGGTATAATGTCTAATATGATGAGAGTTGCATTGGTTAATTAATTTTAATATTAACATTTATCTAATCATTACTTTGTTGTATCAGTTCATCAGGTCTAAGTTTCCTCCTTCACCTGAGATGCAACTAACTCCTGCTGAGATTAAAGTGTGTGCATATATGTTTAACCCTGAGAACCATCTCAGGTAACAAGATTTAATTCTTAGCTGAGTTTCTAATTTGATTAAGTGATTAATTAATGTTTGTTGAAAACCTTCATGCATATGCACACTCTGGCAGGGAGGATGTTGTGCTGAGGATTGGAAACAAGATTGCTACCACAAGAGACATTCAGTGCCTTTGTCCAGACAGGGAGATTGAAGATAAGGTTAAACAGTGGTCCTATGCCAAATGTGATGTGCTAAGTTCGCATAATGGTTAATTAAATTGTGTTTTATGTTCTTGACAACAGATTATTAATATTATGGCCTTGAAAACTACCTTGATGCAACTTCATCCAATAACTGACCAAACTGTTTGGTCGTTGCCATCCTCATTTGCGGTATGTGCATTTTTAGTTCTTACTGGTTTGATCTGATCTAATCAGAAGCAAAATGAGTTAGTCTGACATCTGTTTCTGTTATAGGATGATGTTCTTCAAGGACAACCAGTTAACCAACTCACAAAGACTTATGCTATACATTTGATGCCACCCTTCTCTTGTCTCAAATATGTAAAATGATAATACCATTGAAGTTGCATTTTATTTTATATATCTATAGAAACGTTGCTCATGTTCTATCTTACACAATTTGCAGATATACTTACCAATTAAGGATGCTGGACATTGGTATTTGGTGGTTGTTTCATTGGAGGAGCGAATTGTACATCACCTAGATTCATGCTTACATGTGGGACAAGTGAGACAAAGGCACGATTTCATAAGGACAATGGTACTTACACAAATTGCTAGCAAGACACCTAATACTTTCTCTTCTGAGATGAAATTCATGTGCATCCTAGTACTAATGCAGGAATGAAATCCACAAAATGAAAAATGCTTCACAAGTTCATTTACTTTTTCTGAGAGAACTTGTAGAAGAATTTATCTATTCCACAATAATATATCAAGTGCATGAATGATTTTGGGTTTTAAACGCCACCCACTTCATCGGTGCAGTGTTCAGTCTTGGCACGAATGACATCTTCAGAGTACTTTCCACATGAATATCTGAGTAGCATACACAAAATCAGGTGGTGGGAGATTGTGGACACAAAGGGAATATCAAACTGTGAACAAAGGTGAGTAAATTAAATTATACTATGCATATCATATTTCCCACTGCTATATATTGAAATTTCATCAAATTCCAAAATACAGTGATGTCAACTCTGCTGTTTGGGTTCTTGAATGGATGAAGATGGAACATTTTTTTCAATCCAATCTTCCTGGTCTGGTGGGTATTTATTTATTTTTATTTTTGTTTATACTGTGCTATTTTTCATTTTAAATTATTATTTATAACTATATAAACTCTTTTGTCTAGATTAATGAGAAAGTGGTTAGAATGAGGACTGCCATGGACTTATTGCTTTGTTCACACAATGAGTTCAGAGAAAGGGTTGAAGCCAGAGCTGAATTTTTCTGGAATAAGCATTAAGCTTCTAATTTTTTATCTTTATTTTTTACTGTATATTTGAAAATCATTGAATTTGTACCATAATTTCTGTGGTGGTTCGAGTTATGTATTGATTTTTATTCTTTCTCCGGTGTCTTTCTGTATATGCACATTAATTAATTTCTAATTAATATAAAATCTATATTTTCTCCATGTTGAGAACTGTACATTTGTAAACAAAACTTTGATTACTTTGTATGTACATTTCTACCATACTTTTCTTTGCAAGGTGCTTTCATATATCATTAACCAAGTTCTTTTTCCATGGAAGACATTACGTGTGCAGCAGGAACACAGATAATTTTCAAAATAATAATAAAAAATTTGTAAACAAAAGAAATTGTCGAAAGTCAACAGTGGGTCAACGCGAGCAAAAGCAACACGCCTCCACTATCAACTATCATTTCCAGTTTTCTGTACGGATAAACGTTTTTGGTTCATTCAGTGGAACGACAAAAGCTTCGTTCCATTTCCAAACACTTGTTCAACTTTTTCAGTTCCCAAATTCGCATCTCTCACTGTTTCGCTCCAAAATTTCATCTTTGTTTCATGGGCTCATTTTGTAGAGCGCCATGAACAAACCCAAAACTTTCTTTCAAAATCTCATCAAGCCCTTCAAGTTCAGCTCCAGCAAAGGTAAAGCGACAAAAAATCCAATTTTTTTTTCTTCTTAAGTAACTTTTTGAATCTGTTTTCCAAGCGTAATAAAATTGTACTCTTTTTGTGTATGATTAGAGGAACATAGCCAAGACGATATACAGCAGTTAGCTGTTCAGGAGAACAAGGTCTTCCCTTACGAAACATTGGTCGCTGCTACAAACAAATTCAGCATTCTTAACAAGCTTGGTGAGGGAGGATTCGGACCCGTCTTTAAGGTAATTCAATTGTCAATCTTTATTGATTTTTCCTGTTTGAATTATCTGAAGGAGAAAACTTAGGTATTTGGGTTGTTCTTCGATTAGAATCCAAGTTTCATTTCGCCATAAATCTGTATTATTTAAGTGAATTAAAATACATGTTTGGTTCTGATTTGAAAAAAATGAAAGTATATGATATTTTTTTGCCTCAATTTCCACACGAAGACATAGAAGCTTCGTATGCTTGTTTCAGAGTAATGGACGAGCGTCTAGACACACAAATTTGAAAGGCATTTTTGTGAATTCCAAACTAAGGCTAAATGCTTCTACAGAGGAAGAAATATGTCCGGTTAAACTGAAATTAAGTTCAACAAGAAGTAGCATGACTAAAATGGGATTTGGTTTGTTGTACAGCAAATATGAATACACTTGCTCAATTAGGTTTTGTTTTGTTAGATGAAAAAAATTGAACTGAGAAATATCCTCATGTAATTTCTGAATTTCAGCTGATGTAAGGGTTATATGGCCTCTTTGCGAAATGATATATAATATATTGTTTTTTCCTGGTAAAAAACAAGTAAAGTAACCCTTTTGTTATATACTTCTGCTGTGAATGTATGTTTAGAGGGGTTAAAACGGATTTCCAAACTAAGGCTAAATGCTTCTACAAAATGATTTTACTAGGGAAGCACTTGTGTTAATTTTCTGTCCCCAGAAAGGTGTAGAGATCGGAATTGGAATAATTTTGGAGAAAGTTCAACACGGAGGAATTGCAGCTAGTTTTTGGTTTACTTGGTATGCAGAAAAATGTTAGACTTATTCTAATGTTTGTGTAATTTTGAAGGGGAAATTGAGTGACGGGAGAGAGATTGCAGTAAAGAGATTATCGCGTAGATCGAATCAAGGGAAGACTCAGTTCATCAACGAGGCCAAGTTGTTGGGCCGTGTGCAGCACCGAAATGTGGTGAATCTGATCGGTTACTGCGCCCATGCCTCTGAGAAGCTTCTTGTTTATGAGTATGTCCCTCGCAAAAGCCTTGACAAACTTCTCTTCAGTGAGTTTTTCTCTCCAAATCATCCTCTTCATTTACATGTACTATTTTCTTTTACAGAAGAACTTTTGGTAAGAAAAATTTACCTTAAAACAGTTTTCTGCTGGTTTTGGAAAGCAAAGAAAAACTGAAGAATTACAAAGAATAAAATTTGTATTTCTCTTTTTAAAAATAGTTTCGTTAACATTACAGCATGTTGTCCCAATAAACTTGTTATGTTTAAAGACTTTTTTGTGTGGCTTCTTTTTTTTAAACCTATGGGTCCCAAAACATCCTTCTTTTTCATCCCTTCTCATATAAATTATTTCTTGTCGTGAGCCTGTGGACACCGGAAAGAGACAGCACTAAATCATCTTGACCTTCCCAAGCATAAAATTATTAATTTATTTGACAAACATGTAACGTTCTAATAAATTAAATTAGCACACAACTTGTAATTAATTGGAAAGTTTACAGATTGCAGCACACCTCCACCTTCTAAGAAGAATCAAAGCAACTTCCCCAAGACGGAACTCATTCTTTTACCAAGACGAAAAATATTTTACCCAATAAAAAATTATGCTGATCATTAAGTATTTTTTATGTCATCCCTTCTAAAATTGATTGAAAATTAAAGATTTGGTATAAAAGAACTGAACTTTTTGACATGAATTGATGCAGAATCGGGGAAGAAAGAAGAGCTAAACTGGAAACGTAGATTTGACATAATCAGTGGGGTGGGAAGGGGTTTGCTTTATCTCCACGAAGACTCTCACAACTGCATAATTCATCGTGACATAAAGGCCAGTAACATCTTACTCGATGAAAAATGGGTGGCTAAGATAGCAGATTTTGGTTTGGCGCGACTCTTCCCCGAAGACCAAACTCATGTCAACACACGTGTGGCTGGAACCAAGTAAGTTTGCTTCACTTTTCATCCTTATGATAAATTCTTCTACCAATCACATCCCCAAAAGTCTAAACTCCAAAGTTAGTATCATACTATTCAAACTCAATCAATGAAGAAAAGTTGAAAAAACTAATGCATGTCCATATAATGGCACAATAAGAATGATGATGAAGAAATGACTTAGGTAATATGATGTGATATGCAGCGGGTATATGGCTCCAGAATATTTAATGCATGGCCATTTATCTGTGAAGGCAGACGTATTTAGCTATGGAGTTTTGGTGTTAGAATTGGTCAGTGGCCAGAGAAATTCATCGTTTGATGCCAACATGAGTGCACAAAATCTCCTCGACTGGGTAAGAAGTTTTATTTTTTTAAATAGGGGGAAATTGAATACAATTTAATAACACTTTTTCTTACACGTATATTCTGATAATATGAAATGTTTCAAACTAATATTCTTCTTAACAAAATTACTGTACTAAGATCTTTAAAACTACTCCGTTACTTTGTAAGATCTTAAAATTAATTGTATTTACAACTTGGCTATAATTTATAAATTAGAGAAAAATAAGCGAATAGAAACAATGAAGATTGTAGTACACTTAAAATACCATAATACGTATTTGTCAATAGTTTTTTACTATAATCAGAACCGTGAAAAGTTTGACTTGATCCAACAAATTAAAATATGAAACAAGTCATGTCAAACTAGTCTAATTTTCATATGAATTACTACAATTAATTAACTTGTTCTTTTCCTATGTTGTTTTATATTTTGTTTTGCAAGTTAAAGACAAAACTGGCCCAAAAGCTATTTATCCCTCCACCTCTATTTTTTTTTATTTTATCTCTGTAATATTAAAAAAAAATGACCAACCTGTTTTTGTCAGTATATATTCAAAATATATTTTGAATTACATGATTCAACGTGTTCATATTATGTAAATATAATTCAAAGTTGTGTAGTACAATTACTAATTTAGAAAATGATTACTCAATTCAAAATATAATTGTAGATTAAAAATACAAAATATATTATAAAAGTATGTGTCAATTTTATATTAAATATTTAATAATATCATGTTTTATTTATTATGATTTTTATTTTATATAAAAATTATTTAATTAAAATTTAAAATAAAAAAAATTTAAATCTATTTTTTTTAGTAGAGGTAGAATAAAAAATTCATACATTTTACATTTTTAATGGGAATGGGATAATCAAACGCATCCCTTGTTATCATCCCTAACCCAACCTATTAAACCAGTTTTTATAGCCGTAATAATTTCTAGTAATAAATAAGATGCAAATCATCCCTTCTCCTCCTAGAACCCAAGATATGTCATGTTCAAATATTTGTGTTATGTTCACATTCATTATAAACAGAAAACTTTAAAATCATCTTTGCATAAACTGATTCCAAAGTTGTGTACTTTATTTTAGTTGCAGTGATCTACTAATTAAGAAGAGGGTTTGTTGATCCTTTGATCTTACAGGCATACAAGCTATACAAGAAAGGAAGGGCCATGGAAATGGTGGACCCTGCATTGGGGTCTTCAGTGATAACTGAACAAGTAGAAATGTGCATTAAACTGGGTCTCTTGTGCACTCAAGGTGATCCAAACCACCGTCCAACCATGGGACGTGTGGTCGTCATGCTGTCAAAAAAACCAGACCACATGGAAGAACCAACAAGACCAGGAATGCCCGGTTCCAGATTCAGAAGAGTTCCCCGCAGACCCTCTGCAATGTTTTCTTCTGGGGTTGATGATGACTCCAATTCTCACACTTGTGATTCAAGCAACTACGCTACTAATAATAATACTGCTTCTGCAACATCATCATCAACAACACCAAGCTCCACTGCTACTGCAGAAGTAGACCATCGAGGGAAACGACCAATGCAAGGTTAGGCACATGCTAATCACCTTTTTAGGCCATTTATCATTCATTTTTTTCTTATCATCAATTTTGTGATGTAAGTAAATGTTTATGAGGTAGATGTTACCAGCAGGAGTAGGGTAATTTTTTCACTGCCTTTGAGTATGTCTTTTTTATCCCCTTTTCAAATTTTTTTTATTAGACAATTTTCTATGGTGTGTTACATTAATGATTTCTTCTTAAAATATTTTTAATTAATTAATTAATAATAAACATTATACTTTGAGAAAATAAATAAATTGTTTCTCTTTATTCAGATGGAAGAATAGGAGTACTAACAAATTACATCGTTATTATTTTTTAATCAAATATTAATTAAGTAAATGAGAAACAATTAAATAAAATAAGTGATGATTAATTTCCAAAATATTAGAGATAATTTTGAATAACAATATAAACATTAATAAATTTATTGTTACTAATTAAATTAATTAATTTTTAAGAAAAATGTATTAGTTTAAAAATATTTTAAATGTAAGTATAAATATATGTGATCGTAAAAGGGGAAAAAGATTTGTAATGAAAAATATTTATGGTTTGTAAATATTTTTTAATATCAATTAATAATTTTTCAATTTTAAACCATTCATATTAACAATATCTATATTAAAGTAATATTTTTATTTATACATTATACTATTTTTGCGCTTGTAATGTCTGAGAAAAAGAGTGAAAAGTGTATATACGGACTATTTAACCTGGTAAATTTTGGTATATTATTACTATAAATAAGGTTTCATTAATAGTTAATATTTTTTTATGTAGATAAATAATAATTTGGCTACAGACAAAAGTTTTGATAATTTGAATGGAAGCAATAATAAATATCAAATGTTAACATTCATTATTAAAAAGTTTAAAAGAAAGAAAACAAAAATTATCAAATGAATCTTAATTTTCTCGTGCAAGTTCTTCTTTTAAGGTTACAAAAAATAAAGCGTCTTAAGTTATTTTCAAAATCAAATTAATTATTAATCTAATCAATAAATTGATTAAGATTTAACAGTCCATTAAAGTTTCTCTAAATCAATGATATCAAATCATATTTTTACTTTTCTACCCTTTTATTTTCACATAGAAACATGCAATACTTTTCTAGTTAAAATGTTAAAAGTAAAAAAAATCACAAGAATTTAATTATATAAATTTTGAGAAGATCATGTTACGAGTGAAGTAACGTTAATTTTAATTATATTAATATTAATTAAATTAGATTTTACGTGAACGAAATCTATTTGATGAAAAAATCTAAAATAAATCATAATCCACACACATATAAATACGATTCTACATTTTACTATTAAAATATTATTTTAACTACCATTTTCCAGCATCAAATTTAGATTTTTTTATCTTCAATGTCTAATGAGTTGTAGTAATCTCTATTTCTTCAAATTCTTTTCAAGATGAAATGTCTTTGCGAGAATATGTTTCTTATTTCAACTTTATTTTTAAATAATCTATTCAATTCTAGAGGATCACGTTTTAATTTATTCTTTTTAAAATTTACACAATCATTTCTCTATTTTTGTATTAGTAAATATTGAAAGTTATATATAATTCTGATTAATATAAATATCAATAAATAAAATTGCTTGTATATTCTTATTTTAACTAAAATTTGTTAGTAAAGTTTATGACTCTTTCCACCCTATTATTCTTTTAAGGAAACAAACAAAAAAAGAAACAAATATGAGAAATCAGAACTCGACACTGAGATTAAGATACCATCACCAGAGGGGACTCCAGAAGGAACACAAAAAATGGGGAGCATAACCACCACCACCGCCGTCGCCGCCGCCACCATTGCCCCACTCTCTTCCCTTCTTCCAAAACCAAAACCCCATTCTCTCACTCCTTCCAATTTCAAATTCCAACCCTTCACTCTTTCCACCTCAAAACTCCACACTCAACTCCCCATTCCCAAATCTATCCTCTCCTCCGCCGCCGCCGACGTCTCCCCCCTCAACCTCAAGTCCCGCCTACGCAACGGCGACACCCTTTACGGTCTCTTCCTCCTCTCCTTCTCCCCCACCCTGGCCGAGATCGCCGCCCTCGCCGGCTACGACTTCGTCGTCATCGACATGGAGCACGGCCCCGGCGGCATCAGCGACGCGCTCCCTTGCCTCCACGCGCTCGCCGCCGCCAACACCGCCGCCATCCTCCGCCTCCCGGAATCCACCGCCGCGTGGGCGAAGAAAGCCCTGGACCTCGGCCCACAGGGCATAATGTTCCCCATGATCGACTCCGCCCACTTGGCCCACCAAGCCGTCTCCTTTTGCCGCTACCCCCCCGACGGACTCCGCGGCGCCGCCCACCCCATCGTCCGGGCCTCCAAATACGGCTTCGACGATGGGTACATGGGTAATTACCTGGACGAGCTTCTGATCATGTGCCAGGTGGAGTCCGAGGAGGGAGTGGCCAACGCCGGCGAGATCGCCGCCGTTGACGGCTTGGACTGCGTGCAAATGGGGCCGTTGGATCTGAGCGCCAGTTTGGGGTACTTGTGGGACCCGGGGAACAAGAGGGTGAGGGAGGCCTTGAGGGAGGCCGAGAGAAAGGTGTTGGAGAGCCGAAACGACGACGTTGAGAGAGGGGCTTACCTTGCGGGGTTCGCCACGGCCTTTGATGGGGCGAAGGATTTGAGGTCACGTGGGTATCACATGGTGAGTGGCGCCGTGGATGTGGCGTTGTTTCGGAGCGCCGTGGCGGAGGATGTGATTGCTTTCAAGATGAGTGGACCGGAGAGTGACGAGGAAGAGGAGAAAGAGGGTGATGAGAAGTACTGGAGTGAATGAATGAGTCATTTTTTGTAAATTTTGGTCACCTACTTCATTAATATGCTTTCGATCTTTCTAATGAAAATTTTGATTTCATGTTTTTGATTGTTATTTGCGAGACAATCTCTGCTGATGAGTATGGTATTTTGGCTTCATTTCATATCGCTTGCACTGGTTCCCATCTTTTATGTGCCGGGTGTCACACTACCATGGTTGTGGCTGTTTTAACTGAATTTGTCTGCAGTTTTACTAATCATATAATTTTACTAATCATAATTGGAATTGGATCTGCATTTAAAACTGTGGCTCTACTGATTGAAAATACTTTTAAAGCGGGTTATTTAAGCACAGATTGGATTGATGTGCAGATTAAGTATGAGAGGTTTCACAGGTTGGTTTGGATGTCAGCATAAGAATGGAATTCTAGTTGGATAGAGAGTTGGATGTCAGCATAAGAATGGTTCTTGTCAATTGCCTATTGTACCTGTGTAAGATTGTACTTAGTAGTTGCTCTGTTTGTGGGTTTACTCTTTGTCCTGTAGACAAGAAATGTTTGTTAATTTGGTTGGTTTTGGTGATTGAGTGAGAAGGTAGGTACGAAAATGACGAGAATGGTGTTTTGTCTTCTACTTTTCATGTGGGTAAATGGGGGATGTAAATACATGCATTCTATTGAAATTGTATGATCTCATGTGCATGCTTGTACCTGTAAGACTCTGTCTTGATTTGCCATCAGGTGCACTGCTTTCCACATCATATGCCTTGTTGAATCTGTGTGCCAGGCATACTACTAAGGTTATACATTGTGGGGTGTGCAACTGCTGTATCATGTTTTGGTTGTCTTTGCAATTACACCAGACTCATTCACTTTCCACAATGGATTGGTTTGTGATACTTTATGTATCAAGGGCACCTGCAGAGAAAATAAATATATAACAGAAGCTACAGAAGAAGAAAAAAAGAAAAACTATTGAGAACCAAGCTTCCCCAATTGAGAGAAATTATCTTCCAAATTGTATTACTGATCCGAAGGATGATTCCCCAATTAAGAACTATTACTGCTTAATAGTTTTGGGCCTACGTTGATAAACCTTTAAGGGCTTATTTCCAATGGGGCTCCGAATGCCCACAATACCTCCTCCTAACAGATAATTTCGTCTGCTGGTTGTGATTTCCATAAAACAAGCCATTCCTCAGCATCCAACATTTTTGCTTTCACGAGTTGCTAACACTGCTTCAGGAAATGGCGCCTCAGTGTCATCCATGGTATTCCATCAATCAATAAGATCACAGGTAGATATGCTATTTCTGTCACTCCTTCAAACAGGCTAAGCCTTGATTGAAGAAATTATACTCTGATCTGTTTTTTTTTTTAATCTAAAATCCAATACTGCTCCTGGTTTTCTGTATTAAAACAAAAATACCACATGGGCAATTCAAGAAATGAGTGTGATAGGGAATAATTCTGTTATGGAGAACGACCAAGTGTCAAGTGATCTTGCGGGTATGGGCAAGATAAAGGTTTAACAGTGTTAGTAAATAAATAGATATTTTATATCTGTTATACATTGTATTGCAAATACTGTCTCTATAAACACTTTTAACAATATACATTTGTTCTCTTTCCAAATATCTGATATGGTATTCGGAGCTTCTGTACATATGTTCTGATTTTTGTTTTCTCTTCTACTATCACGTCTTCCGAAAATTCTTCAAAAACTTCTTTTTTTTTTCTCTCACAAACCTTCAATCCTCTATCTTTCTCAAATTCTCAAATTAGATTATGACAATTTTTTTGATTTGACTGCAAGAAGTGACAAGTGCTTGTCAGTGTGAAAGATTTATAACTAATGAAGTTCTTGGATGATCGTAATTTACCGTCGCGATTTTCAACTCCTGAAAGACGTCTTAAACAACATTGTTAATCCCGAGTTTCTCCCTTACGAACAGCAAGACCAACTCTTGGTGACATGGCTTTTAGCCTCCATGCACGTGTTTATTCTTACCAAGATGGTAAGCTTGTCTTATTCATCACAAATTTGGAAAAAGTTTCACACCTACTATGCCTCCTAGTCAAGAGCAAAAATCAAGAAGCTCAAGATTCAACTCTGCGCACCCTAACGCTATCACATCATCAATGCCTATATTCTTGATACAAAGACCATTGTGGACACATTAATTACTATAGGAGCTCCTATTTCAACTGATGAACATAGTGAGGTTCTTTTACATGGGTTATCATAAGAGTAAAGCCTTCATCACTGTTGTCTTAACTCGTGTAGATTCGTACATAGTGGAGGAAATTGAAGCTTTACTACTATCTTAAGAAAAGCGTCTCGAAAAGTTCAAGATTAGCAAAAGTTTGAGTGTAAATCTAAGGAACTATTTTGCTGGGTCCTTCAACAAAAGTAATAATCGATCTTATTACAAGAATCAAACCCCAAATAGAAATCCCAAAGCTTTTGGTTTCAAGAACCCTAATCTCTCATCTTGGCAAGCACCTTCAACTTCAAATAGTTCGAATAAATAAATTTTTTGCTTTAAAGGATCTTGGTTCATTACATTATTTTTTTGGCATAGAAGCTACATGAACGTCTAATGGTGGACTTCATCTATCACAATCCAAATATATCAAAGAGTTTCTTCAACATGTTAATATACACAAAGAAAAACCGTAACCTAGTCTAATGATGTCTTCCCTTCACCTTACTCAAGATGGTTCAACAACCTTTGAGGATCACACTCTCTATAGATAATAGTAGGATCTCTTCAATATGTTACCATTACAAGACTAGAAATTGCATATTCTGTTAACAAAGTTTGTCAGTATATGCATCAACCTCAACAACATAGGAAGGTTGTCAAATGACTTCTTTGTTACATGGCTAGTTCTATTACTCACGGCTTACAACTCACTCCTTCATCAAGTTATTCTATAAAAGGTTTTAGTGATGCTGACTGAGGATCGGATTTGGATGATAAGAAGTCTACAACAGGTTACTGTGTTTATCTTGGCAACAATATTATTTCCTGGAATTCCCACAAGCAAAAAGTTGTTTCTGACAGCAGTAGTACTGAGGCAGAAGATCAGAGTATTGCTTATGTGTTGTCTACAATTATATGGATTTCATCTCTTTTGCATGAACTTCATCTTCCTTCTGTTGTTTCAACTATTTACTCAGACAATTTAGGTGTTGTCTTATTAACTGCAAATCCCATCATACATTCTTGTTCAAAGCATTTTCAACTTAACTTACACTTTGTTCATGATCGGATTCAACAATATTAAGCTCATCTTGTTCACTTACCTGAAAGATTTTAAGTTGTTGACATTTTTACTAAATCTTTATCAACTGCCTCTTTTATTAAATTTAGACATAAACTTAAGGTGTGTAATCCCGCCATAAGTTTGGGGATGTTAGTAAATGAATACAATTTATATCTGTTATACATTTCTATTATACATTATATTATAAATACCGTCTTTGTAAACACTTCTAATAATATATATTTTCTAATAATATATATTTCTTCTCTTTCCAAATATTTGATAAACAGTGAATAGGACCATTTCACAAATGAGATATTTTGTGATACAATAATTAGCTATATAAAATCTTAGTGGAAAAGAAAGAGGGTAAATTGTTGCATTTTGTTTTTCTTCCATTTTATCTTTGTAGTTGCATAGCTGGATAACAATATTCTTCTTACTTTATAATGAACCTATTAATGCCATCTCCATCTTATTCATTCTCATTTTTACAATTTTATTTGACTTGATAACATTACATCGGTGCTTTCATCTTGTCTTTTTCTCACAAATAGCTAAAAACACTATATTAAAGGAACTTTCTTCTAATATCAAGTGAATTTTAAAATTGATGGAATCACGACACAGAATATTCTAATTATTTTAAGAGCCTTGAAGCTCAAGTTACGCCATTGCACATAGTTGGTGCGTCCCTAAATCCTACACCACTGTTTCAGGTTCATAATGTCGACAAATTCTTCCTCCACCCCCATACCCTCTTCTTGTACCTCCATACTAAATATGAAATTACACATATATCCTTACCTTAAAATTGAAAAAGTCAGTATTACCCTCTATCATCTTCACCTCTATAACTCTCATCTGTCATCCACCATGTCATTGGCGCCATCCAAATCTTAAATTAAAGCTTCAAACAAGTCTTAGGTAAGCAATTATTGATGTTTATTAGCAATTTGTGAGTGGTATTGTTGATTAGAGTAGTTAATTTGGTGATTGGGGGACTGTTGACGGCGAATGGTGACTTTTACAATTTGAGAGTTTGACAACTGAATGACACTCCCATCTGGTTCACATTTTGAAAAAAATTGTAAACCGGATGGGGTGTCATCCAGTTGTCATTTTGTAAATGTGAACCGGATGGAGGTGTCATCCGGTTGTATTTGCAAAATAAAATGATAACCGGATGATACTCAAAATCATTTTGGCCATTTTAATATGGGTATTTTGGGAATTAAATTTTTTTATCGAGGTGCAGGAAGAAGGTATGGGTTGGAGAAGGTATGGGGTGAAGGAAGAATTTCATAGTTGATTTCCCTCGTTTCAATTTGAATGTACTAAAATGGACTTTTAAGGCAACTTTTTTATGTTCCACCTCCGTAGCTTCTACCGGCACCTCCGAAAAATCTTGTATTTCTAAAAACCTTGTGACAAAGACTTAAATACCGAAAAATCCTATATTTCTAAAAACCTTGTGACAAAGACTTAAATACACTTTGGTAAGTGTGGATGACATGGTTGAATTTATATTTCCAATTTTGTAATCCAGAAAATAATCGAATTGTAAAATATAGAACCTTTTTGGTTGAAAGTTATAATTTTGGATTAGCTTTGGTGACTTTTGAATTAGTCCAATTTAAAATAGAAATTGGAAGCTGTTTTTCATTCTAGAATAAGTTAATATGAAAAATAATTTTGTATTTTAGAAGAAGCTAATTCTGAAGCTAATTTTATTTCTCGGAATAAGTTAATTCAAAAGTTAAAAAAAAACATATTCTGAATTATACAATGGAAAAAGGTATTTCCAAATTAGAAAATGATTTTGGGATCTGAAAATGGCTTCTAAAATTTGATAACATTTGTAAACATTGCTCCATAAAATTCAATGAAAAATTCAGTTCATGACTTACATTATGATATGTTATGGAAGTGCTTGTCTGATAGTCATTTATTCTTGCAATGCTGTCTTCTTCTAATTTCACTATAGGTCCTTCACAAGAGTTCTCAAGATCCAAAAATTCTAGTCTAAAAAATTCATTCACCTTTTTAATCATCCACCGTTATCATATTTAGAGCATGAATACATTTGTTAATCCATGTTACAAATATCCATGATCAACATGTTTAAAGAGATATACATCAATTTTGCTATTGGTTTCATCCATTAATCTCTAAATTGCCAAAAATCTCCACAACTTCTTGAGCATTTAGTATGTCAAACATTCAAAGGATACAGAGGAACTTTTCTTATAGGTATAAATAAATATATAATATAACGAAGAACGATGCAATAAGCACTTTTCAAATATATATTAGCTATTGAATTAAGTAATTTACCAACTCATTAGTGATAAAGCATAACATCATGTTAGAATTCATAATATGATAAGAACAGCATTTTAAAACATTTTCCGTCTAATTTTTTATCATTATAAATATTATTAGAATATTAATATGCAAAATTGTGAGCTCAAAGTTTTCTTGAGGAGTCATCAACTCTTGCCGTCTTTGCAGCAGTGACTTATCAATCCCACCAAATAACATTACAAGAAAGAAAAATAATGAAAATGAAATAAAATAGTAAAAATGATTATTTTTTTTAGAGTCCGTATGGATCATGTTTCCAAATAAACCATAAATAATATTGTTGTTACAACTGAAGAGATTACTGAACTTTTGAAATTAACGGTTCAAAGTTCATTAGTTCATTACTGAATTAAGAACTTTTTTTTCCTCATCGAACACATACTCTTATGAATTATTCTCATGATACGAATATATGGCGTTTAATCATCATTAAATCTATCGGACTATAATTGAATATAATAATAAAACATAGAATATTAATATATTATAAAATATATGATTAAAAAATTAAATATGAATTTAAATTTTATATTAAATAAAAATGAATAAAATAAATAATTTATAATTTGTTTTTATAAACTTATTGTCTTAAAATTTCAAATGAGAAATAGTTTAACTTTTTATGAGTTTGTTTATAATTTTTTAATAAAATTTTTTTTGAAAGAAGTCTTTTATCCTTTATTTTTTTTCTTTGTAAATTTGAAATTTTTACTAGTTTCTTTAAGGTATATTGTATATTAATGTTAATTTTTTTAATAACACATGATAATTACTAAAGACCCAAACATGTGCTTGTATATTAAAACAAAACTACTATAATTAAAATTGTTGTATTAATGATGTAATTTTTTATTGAAACATATCAATATTTGTTGTATTAAACCAACTATTTATCCTAGATTATTTTATCTTCATCAAACCCTTCATCTTGGAAGACACGTGAATTTTTTTTCCTCCACACACTCTATACAATAACATGGGTAACTCATTCTCTTTTCTTATAAGTAAACATTGATACAAAGTGTTGGTTGTAATTAATTTTTGGATTACTAGGTTGTGCAATAATCTTGTTTACTAAATTATAGTACTTTTCTCATATATTAAAATTTAAATTAAATTATAGTATTTTTCTCATATATTAAGATTTAAAACAAGTGAATGAGTCAAGTTCCAAACTCTTGAGTTAATTAAGAGAATGGGCAAATCACTTCTAATATTGATGTAACACTTTTCTTTTAAATGAATTATGTTTGGTTCGTATTTTATTCCATGTTACTTTTTATATTGTAGTAATAGATAAGATTCTGACTTTACTCTGAACAAGTTACTTACCCTACGTTAAGTCTTAACGCTTATGATTAAGGGGTTGTATAATGATAGGTAAGATTTCAACTCACACTGAACAAGTTTTATCGTTCAAGACTAAGAAGTTATATAATTATATGTAGAATTCCAACCTATCTTGAATAAATCTTATTACTCAAGACTAATTAGGAATAATAAGGATAAGAATATCAACAAATTAATTGAAGTATATTTGTCTCGTTTAAATATAGAATAATTTTATCACAATCAAGTTCGAATCAATAACAAATCTAAAGGGTAATCTAATAAATATTAATACAAATAATTAAGACCAAATAATCATTAAATTCAGGAAATAATCAATAAAATGAGACAAAAATCAAGGATGTACACCTTAATTATAAGAAAAGAATTATAAACCCAAGAAAAATACTTAACTATAAATATGAATGGTAAAACCAAAACAAGATAGAATATATTGAATGCTCTAACTAGATGGATTCCATATCTATTGGCTAAAACACATACCAACATCCTAACCTTTGGTGGAATGCTACTTATCCATAATGATATAAACATTTTATCATCTTCTTGAACCATGTATTTATTTTTTACTATTTATTTATAATCATAATAACTAAATAGTCATTTTTTTTCTTCATCTCCTAAGTCCATATATCCTCTACATTATTTATGACCTTTTTTTTCTAGACGAGTAATTAGATTTTGCAACATAGCTTTTTCCCACGTAAATAACTCACTTTTCCACCTCCGAAAATTACATTGTTATATATTTAATGACTAAACTCATATCTTACTCCGTTTGTATTTGTGCTTGTTGTTCTAAAGTTGAAAATAGTGTATCATATATTGTTTTCAACTAACTATCTCGTACCATATATATAGCTAAAACATTGTTATAATAGTCAAAATCGAGACCTAGATTGTGAAATTGTACAATTCTATGATTTCAAACCTGATGTGTATTCCAATGCTTATGTATGATGGCAATAATGCGAGATCAATGGGATCGTCTTGAGAAAAATAAAAAATTGGTGTTTTGAGTTTTATTTTGGGTCAACGATTTAGGTCATAGTGGTTTTGTTTGTTTCAAGCCTAATAAAATAATGACTTTCCTTCTTCTTCACAAACAAATAAATGGTTTGTGTCTTCAACTCATTCATCTTTGCACATGGTCTTCGTCTTTGTCTATTCTAGTGTGGTGTCATCCATGGTGCTAGTTTTCATTTCATTTATCCTTCGTTTATGTGCATTTTCTTCTCATTTCCTTTTCTGTAAGTGGTTTCTTTCATATCTCCTTCTTACGATGGTATCGAGGGTTAAGAAATGTTGGACAAGGACATGATAACTATGAACAAAAAAGAACAAAGAATATGATAACATGGAAGAAAGTTTTGTTTTAATTGAATGTGTATCTCTTTGCTTACAATAGCTCACTTAATATAAAATTTTAGGAAACTAAATATGGAAATTATTCTAAATAAATACACTTGATATTATCTGATATTCTACTGATATTCTCTGATACTCCCTTAATTCTGATTTGTTTCTTTGATACTTCCTTGATTATCTCTCTGATATTCTCTTGATTATCTCTGATATTCTATTGATTTGATTTGTTTCCATAATAATAATATTCTAACACTCCTTGCCTGTCAGAAAACAATCGTAATCACAAGTTACAGTTAATTTTAGCTTTCACATCTCCTTAGTGTCACTTTTATCCCATTCGTTTGTGTATCATCTTTTATAAATTTATATTAATTTTACATTATTGTATTATTTTCGGGATTAAAGTTTATAGTCCTCTCTATAGTAATGTTGTCGCTCTTTATACAAAATATTCACTCCAAAAAAAGTGAAAAAAATTATATTATAAGTAGTGTAACAAACCTTTATTTAGAAGAGATAATAAGAAAGTTATTATTGATATGTTTCGCAAAGGAGATATAACTAATAATTTTTTTAATTTTTTTTAAATTTAAATTTGATAAAATGTTGACAAAGTAATTAATTTTATTTTATATTTACATTATTTTCACATATTATATATATATATATATATATATATATATATATATAATATTTTTGTAAAAAATAAAATTTATTATCTATACTACGATATGCTTGTTTGTAATTTTTTGAATTATGAAGTATCTAAATTTAATCTGGATTTTAAACATTAAAATATTATTTTTCTCACCAACAATCATCTCTTTCTTCACCAAATACCTTCCTTCTATCCCTCGTCCTACAAAACTTCTTTTATTTTCTCTCACTCCTGTTAAATACCTCTAATCTCCATACCTCGAACGAAGGTTTGTCGATAAAGCAGATTCAGTTAGAAATTGCCCCACTCCATTTTACTAAGAGCTTTTCATTGAAAGATATAATATCCTTCCTGAGATCTACATTCCTTTAGACAGCACACTTTTTAAAATGGTGTAATATTAATAATAGATGTGATATGATGTAAAATGACATTATTATAATAGTTATTAAAAGAACCAAGTGTTTTCAAACTTAATTATTGAAGTCTTTTACATATATCCAATAGGTATAATAATGTTCAAAGTTTCAACAACTATACCTGTAAAAATCCTACACTCTTGTCTCTTCCTAACTCAAATTTTGAAGTTATATCAAAATTCCTCTACTTATTTTTCTTGATCTTATTTGGACTATGCAAAACCATTTTAGAACCAAATCAAGACAGAAAAGGAGAACAAAATCCATAATTAAATAAAAAAGGAAAAGGAAAATGCTATTTCTATGTAAAACTTTCACTATAATTATAGTTAAAGAGGGAGAAAAAAAAAGTTATAAGTGATAAAAAATAGCAATGAAAGAGAAGATTTAAAAGGAAAAAAAAATATAAAACTAGATTACTATATTAAATACTTAATCAGTGAGAGAGATGAAATCTACGAAGCATTCACACACAAAACCAAAAGGCAAAGTAAGCAACCAAAACGACAGTGACAGTGTTCGTTTGAATTGGTGGCAGATTATAATTTTATAACTTATTAGCGAAACCGTTCACCAGCGCCAAAGCATTGCTTGTGAACTTCTTCACCCTGCTCACGCGATCGCATACGTTCGTCTTCACGGGACCTTCCTCTACGCCCTCGAACCCGTCCGTGCACGTTTCCTCGTTCGTCAGCGCCGCGCTCATCCACGTCAGCACGTTGCTCAACCCGAACCGGACCGAACCGGAGTCCTCGTCCTGTCTCAGCCGCCGCATCTGCTTCAGCGAGCCGCGGATCTCGTCCACCGCGTCCTCCAGGTTCGAGAAGCAGTCGTGCACGGCGGCGCCGGCACCGTCGCCGGAATCTTCATCGACCGTCACGGCGGTCTGGTGCGAGAGGTAGGCCGCCACTCCGTGCACCTTCGCAAGCGCCACGGCCACGGCCACGCGCGCGAGGCCGCCAGGGCTGCGTTGCACCGCGGCGGCGTAGCGAGAGAGCGAGGAGAAGCATAGGTCAGGGTACAAAGTTGCGTTGCAGCTTTGGCGAATGAAGTCCGTGTCACCGGAAGTATCACCGGAAGCGTAACCGGCGGTGACGGTTGGGACGAGAGGAGAGAGTGTGGATGCAAAGAATAATAACAGAAAAAGGAGGAGGAAATGGCGTGTCATTTTGGGGGGAATGTGTTGAGATTGGAATTGGAGTGTGTATGCATGAATGAATGCGAGAGGGTTTATATAGGAGTTTATTTCTTGTGGCAAATTGAACTCACAACAATAACCAAAGTGCCATTATCTTCTATATTAAAAATTAAATCCTAATAAACACAAAGTTTAAATATATTTTTAGCATAGTTGGAAGAAGTAAGTTTTGATTTTTATATTGTATAAAATATTTATATTTGAATTAAATTTTAAATAAATTTCATAGAGTTAAGTTAAAATATGACATTACAAAGTTATAACTAAAGTTTAGATATTCATGTTTCCGATAAAGAAATTGTTTAAAATAATTTTAACTTAAATATAAATTATAAATTTACGCTTACCTTGGTTCAACGTCAAAATAAAAACATTATGAATATGGCGCTTTCAATATCAGCACGCTTACAATATTTACTAGTATTATTTATGGTAATGGGAAAAGTATTTAAACAGTATTTTAATTGAACTAAGATTGTATCGTTAATCAATATTTTCTTCATATTTTTATATTTAATTTTGTTTAAATTCCATTAATAGTTAAGGTAATTAAACAGATTATTATTATGGAGCAATTGTCACGTATGTTTATTAAAAAAAAATAACATTAATATATAATTAAACTTTAATAGTAGTATTAATTTACAAAGCAAAAACATATTAACATTAATTTAAAGAAAATAAAATTTAATTGCAAATGCAGGTAATAATTAATAAAGATAAGACATGCATTCAATTACTATAATCATTAATAAAGTTTAAACAAAATTAATGAAATTAAATTTTTTTACTAAAAACTGTAATTTCTTTTCTTATCATACAAAGATAGATATATGTCAAGATTTATTGTATTAAAATAATTATTTATCTTATATTTATTGAAATTGAAGTAAAAAATAATAATTTTTTTTGTATATAAAAAAAACTATGTTGATTTTGAGTTTAAACTAGGGATTTTAAAAAGTCTAGGAAATCAAATATAATATTTAATTTTTTAAAATTGATTTCTTTTTACTTTTTAAATATTTTTTTGATAAAATAATTGAAATATTTTATTTTTTTATTTGAATAAAACAATTAAATTTAAAAAAAATATTTTAGACGTAAAATTTTAATATTAAACTTTATTAAAGATAAATATCATTCAATTTAAATATTCCAATATATGTAATTACATATATTATTTTAATATTAAATCATTAATAGTTTAGGAATATAAATATAAATATTCTTCACACTAATGTTGATCGCTCTTACAAAATAAATATAATATTATTTAATAATTATTTCATTTGATAACAATAAAATTATCTTAATTATAAAATCACAATTATAAAAAAAAATTACTTAAAAACACAATATCATTCATAAGATATAAATCAACGCATAATTAGAACATAATAATAATTGCTAAGGTAAATTTTTTAACTGTAATTTTTTTTTAGTTTTAATTCAAATTTATGATATTAATTTACTAGAAAAAAAAAACAAAGGTAAATAATATAAATCAACGCATAATTAGAGCATAATAATAATTTCTAAGGTATTTTATAACTGTAATTTTTTTTTTAGTTTTAATTCAAATTTATGATGTTATTTTACTAAAAAAACAAAGTTAAGTAATATGCATGTTTTAAAATCCTTTCTTATCAAAGTAATAAATTTTTCAACATGCTATTTCAATCCTATTCAACATCTAATTTACAAGTAAAAGTGTCAATTAATTGTTTATTTATAAACTAACAAAACAAATTACTTTAGTAATACTTGAATCAATTTGT
>Ga0209700_103180_pt1 | contig 31928 bp, 16 predicted proteins | sample SiratroredBW_FD_187528 | JGI IMG/M metagenome (GOLD analysis project Ga0209700, IMG submission 187528) | Root nodule microbial communities of legume samples collected from California, USA - Siratro red BW (SPAdes) (version 2) | ecosystem: Host-associated > Plants > Roots > Nodule | place: USA...
CACATTTCTAGATCCTAGACTCAAGTCTTCAAACTTCAAGAAATCTTCATCCATCCTTCACATGATCTAGAGCATCTTCACTTGGTTGAATTCATCAAATCACTGCAGCAGTCCACTGGTGCTAACAGTTTGGAAATTACAATAATCCTTGGAATAGAAAGTTTTTACAATTCAAGTGATTATATTTCAGAATTATCTAAGTGATTATATGATTGACTCATGTACTTAAATAAGAATTGCAAATTATCAACCGTGATCAAATTGTTTTCATAATGGAATTGAAGCATTGGAAGAAGACACACAAGATACAGTAAAGAAAATATTTCTTGTTCAAGCATCTATAGAGTGGTTGAAGCAAAGTGGGATGAACATTGTGAAAATTCCATCAAAGAAGAATAAAGTCTTTTGATCAGAGATATATATTTAAACAGGAAGATATCCAAGACAAGAAGGAAATAATATATCAAATATTTCCTTATAAAGCAACGACCAGAGGAAGACAAAGCTATAGTGAAAAAATTATACAAAAGATTTTCCGAGAGAGTCAATTGTGGGTATAATAGATCTCAATGTTCAGATTGATGACATATAAAGAAATAATTCAAAAGGTTCAATTATATGATAAAGACGCGAAGATTACAACAAAGATAAAGTTCCCATATATAGCATATAAGAGAAGAAAAGAAAAAGAGAAGAAGAGACTCGTGAAGAAAGAAATTATTATATCAAGATTCAATGTTTGAATTTGGAATAACAAAGGAATGACTTAAAGTGATTGATAAATCAAGAACATATTGAAGATATTCATAAGAGCAAAAGTTAATATCCAGAGAAGATATATGCTCCACTATATAAATATTGAAGATCATGACGAAGAGAGACAAAATGAGACATACAAGGAACACACGTAGAAATTCATTGAGAGAAATACAAGAGAAATATTGTGAGCAAGTTTCATTGCATATCTAGTATTGAGAGAAAATCAGAAGTGCGTTATATGTTAAACCGTTGTAAATTCTTCACATTGTAGTATAACATGTGAGCTTTCATTGTTCTCTCTAATAAGAAAGTTTTTCTCATTGTTGAGTGGCCTTAATCTCATGGAAAAATTAGGATTGGGTTTTAATGTAGAGTTTTGAATACTTGTTGCATGGAGACGTGTAAAATACTCATTACCTAGAGAGGTGAAAAATATCCATCCTGGAGAGGCATTAAAACTCATACCTTGAGAGGTATAATAATACTTGTTTCTAGAGAGGTGTAATAATACTTGTTTCTGGAGAGGTGTAAAAACTCGTTTAGTGAAATATCTTAAGTAGTTTGCTTGAGACTGGACGTAGTTCTGGTTATAGGATGAACTAGTATAAATCTATGTCTACTTCTCTCTTCTTTACAATTTGTTTTTGTATTCCTCTGAATTGTTTATATTCTACAATTTGAGTTTAGGCTCATTCAACCCCCCTTCTGGAGCCAACTGAACCTTCTTTTCATCTCAAGTATTTTCATTACTAAATATTATCTTCACTTCTTTGAAAGTCTCTTGAAAAAATAGTTTGTAAAGGTTCTTCAACCAACACCTATAATGCTACCTCTAAAAGAGGTGAAATTCTTTCAAGTTTCAATGGAGAAGTTCAAAAAGTTTCAAATTAGAGTGAGAATAAAAAAATCTTGAAAAGCACAATTAGTAGATGATTACTTTCAATTGAAAGATTATAGATAGCAAAACTCAAAAAAATTCAAAGAAACGCAGGCAGAAATGAAAGTAAATTTAGATGGATGACACTCAAAGGGAGTCCTAATGATTAGATCTAGAATTTGAGTATTAAAAAAAAAAGAATAAGAAATTTGAACGTTGAACATAAACAAATTCAACTGCAGTTTAAAAAGGAAAGAATTAGGAAATTCCACTCAATGATTCTTAGCACACAAATCATGTAAGAACATGCATCTAAGAGTGTGAAAATGTTATGGATTGTCTTATAACTTTTCTTTTACTTCTATATGGTTCAACCAAGCCTTTTAATTTTTCTTTTATTTCTTAGTTCATGAGGCCATACATTTCATTCTTATACACTGAATTTTTGCAACAATTCACAATTAGGTTCAATTTCTACTCTAATTCAAATAGACAATGTACAAATCATTTTCAATCAAGCAATTCAACTTAAGAATTTTGAAGGAAATGACTCAAAAGTGTCTCGACCTACTTTAGTTCAAGTGTTTGATAAAATTTTTAGAACCTTTCTTGAAACTAAAAGCAAAGAAGCAAAACAAAGAAGAAAACTAGCTAAAACAATAGAGTTTTCATGTTGTATAAATAGGCCAATTATGTAAAATATTTTTATGGACTAGAATTAGTAAAAAAATTAATGTACTAAAGAAAACACTAAGTATATTTGGAGGATTTAGAAATTTAAAGCAATGTAATGTGCAAAAGAACTGAATTCAAACTAGACTAGAAAACATGCAATAAGAAACCTAGATATAGTAGCATTGATTCAAGAAAATTTTGAGTTATGAATTGAATTAATTAAGCAACAAAATTGACATGCATTAAAAGGAAATTAGACTATCCTAAATGCCAAAGGAAACTGAGGAACAAGACAATAAAAAAACTAACAAGAAAAGAAAACTTAACTTTTGTAGACAACTAAGCTCAGCTCTTGATTCAACATAATTGAAGCATCCTCGGTAGCAGCAGAAGACTCAGAAAAAATCTCAAAACTTTTCCCAAGTTTATAAAAGGAAACTCAAAACTAGGGTTCCTCTTCCAAGGAAGATTTCTTGGATAAGATCCCTTAGGAGAATACTTCATTTTAAAGACTTTAAAAGAACTAGAAGAATGCATAATAACACTCAATTCTAATTTAATTTCAAAGTGAAGTTTACAAGAGACAAGAGGCTCTGTTTATAAGAGTTGGAGCCCTCTTGCATGCCATCCCCTAGGAGTTGTTAGACTAATTACACAAGGGAAAAGTGCAAGTGACTTTTGGCACCTATAGCTTGCTCCATGTCCAACATCACCCTAAAATAAGGAAAATTCATGTGTTTATAAGGATTTTTGCTCCCTTGCTTGAAGCGTGGTCATGTGGGTTGTGTAGTGGACTATACGTTGACTCTTCTTGGCCTCTCCAATTAGGCTTTTAACTTTCCTAACGAGGAAGGTTGCATGTTGACTTCAAATTAGGGTTTTGACTTCCAAGTCAAACCTTAATTAGGCCCAAATATAACCAACTTAGGCTTATACTTTTTTTATTACAACAGAAAATTACTAATCCTATAACAAAGTTCTACTGCTATTTAAATATTTTTTAGAAGATGTATAAGACCAAGAAAAATGAGGAGATTTCTAATATTCTTCTCTTAAGTGTTGAGTCTTGTTTTGTGAGGCTTCACTTTTTCTATTCCTCTTAGACCAAGATATGGTGACTGGATGGTCCTCCACTAACTATGCCAATTGATTGAGAACTGGACGTACTATGCTATTTACAAATAAACTAATATAAAAACAGCTAGAGTAAATATTCTTCCTCTCTCTAATATTTTTATATTACATGTTATTTAATTGTAACTAATCTTAGAAATAGATATTTGTGAAAATAAGTTTTGGAAAGTGTTATTAGAAAGTTTGTCTGCCAAACTTGAAGTTGTGTATGACAGTTTTCATCAGACATAATCTCTTAAGGAAACTACTTGACAGTGTGTATATTATGTATATACTTCTTCTATTCACGTTCATCAAGCAAATATTTTTGAAAAGATTTAAATCCTTTAAAGAAAATTCAACCATTTTGTCAATGAGTTTGTTAAGTATATACTTGGCAATGAGTTTGATGTTTCTCATTAGACACAATCTCTTAATAAAACTACTTGGCAATGAGTTTGTTAAGTATATACTTCGTCTGTTCATCAAATAAAGATTTTCAAAAAGATTTCAAAAATCCTTTAAACACAATTTGAACCTCACATCTAGTGTTTTGATTAGCCTCTAAGGGTTGAGTGTCTCACCTCGTCTAGAAGGAAGATCCACATGGTTGGGAACAAAGGGTAGTGTATAGTAGAGGGAACATCTCTAACAAGGCCACTGACATTTTCAGGGGAAGACTACTGCTATTGAAAGAACAAGATGGAGATGCACATCACATTATTAGTTATAATCTATCATAACCAAATGTGACATATAAATCATAGCTCTAGAAGTAGACTAGACGCAAAAAGAGTTTGACTCCATGCAACTCAACAATAAGGCAAGATACTCCTTAATTGGCAATGTCTAAAAATGAATATAAAGGATTTGCATATTAAATTCAGGCAATCAGATTTTAAGCTCTTTAAAGATCAACTATGAGGGCAACAAAGATGTTTAAGGAAATTTGCAACCCTCACACGCCAATACAAGTCTTTTACCATGATGAATGGTGAGATTGTGAATGATATATATGGAATAATGCAAGTTCTTCTAAACAAGCTCAGAGTTATCGAACAAAGCTTCTCTAAGGCTCATATCAACCTAAAGTTGTTGGATAACATGCCAAAAGTGTGGGAGCCTAAAACAACGACTGTCATAGAATGATGCAAACCTTAGAAGCTTGGAAGGATCTTGATCAACTAAATAGGTGTTTACAAACTCATAACTGATGGAAGCACTTACATTTGCTAAAGCAAGGACACATAGCATAAAGCTTGCAACATTCATGGTTTTGTGTCATAACAAAAAATTAATTTGAAGATTTTTGTATAGGATCAATTGAAACTCAAATGAAATATAGATTAAAAATGAAAATCAAGAATAGATAAAAAGTTAATTCATAGATTAAAGAACTAAACAATTCCTTTTTTGTCATAGTTCTCCAAATATCCATATTCAAGTTTGAACAATTATTGATTCAATTAATTGATTAAACCAATTATGTGAATAAAATCAAAATATCATTTTAATCTAATCCTATATAATTATTTATGTAATTCTAGCTTCAATTGTATACTTTAATGTGCTTCTTCTTAGAGAATTTGATGTTTGAACGTGAATTGGAGTTGATGCAATGGAAGAATTGAATTTTTCTGTAACTTGAAGTATTGGAGATGGAAATTGAAATTGAATTAGTTTGAGGTTGAGCCAAGAAACCTAGGAGGGAGCAAGAAAAAGTCTATAAAAAAAGACTACTCTAAAGAGAGATTTTGAACAAGAGTGAAGAGGTAAAAACTGGTCAGCATTTCATTATTTATTCAAATCTAAATTTTTAATTACAAGAGTCACCTATTTATATGCTAAAAGATGACTTGTCTTGCAAGCTTCTCAAAAACTCTCCATTAGGAGATTGACAAGTGGCAAGCCATGAGTAAAGAGGATCCTCTCCATTGGGAGAGTGCAATGTGTCCATGGGGAGTTGCAACCCAAGCTTCATATCCTCTCCAATGAGATGAGGACAAGTGGTACAAAAAGCTTGGAAGGCAAGCTTCCATGTGGCACTTATTTGTCTCATATGTGGTGCCTTATTTAAGCTTGTTTAGTACCTTCTTGGAGTTTTTGCAAGACTAAAAAGGTAAACGTCTTGTGTAACTTTGATACAAGGCCTAAGGACTAAAATCCTATTTTACTAGGCCCACAATACGAGGCCCAAAACCTATTTTACTTGGCCCAAAATACAAGGACCAAAACAAACTCTACATTACTCTATACAATTTTTACAAGTAGATGTCTTGTAATCTTGAAGCTCCAAAGTCTCTAGAGTGATCTTCTCCAATTACTCTATACTATTTCACTTAACCCAAAAATTTTTTTGGAGGCCCAACAAGCCCAATTAAGCCTAAACTCCTAATAAGCTCCTGATCAAGGATCTAACCCAATGATATCTTTATTCTTATCTACAATCTCGGAGACAGGATTGCATCAATTACTGAATCAAGATTCAATTGATTCCTATTTTGATTTCTAAAAATTAGAAAAAAAATTGTAACCATAAAGAGCAAACCAAAATTAGAGAAAAGAATGACACATTCAGAGTGTTAAATGATTGATGCAAAACTCAACTCGGTTTGATTAATCTTGATTTCATTCTTAATAATATGTTCTCCATTGATGAATAAGAAAAAAGGGATCTGAGAGAAGAAAAAGAAGGGTCAAAACAAAAATTGGGAGAAAAAAATGACGAGACAATTTCTAAATCAAAAAACTAAATAAATAATTTATGTCTATATGTTTAGAACATATTTAGGGTAGATACATGCTTTAAAATTTAAATTAAACATGAGTCTAAATATGGACTCGAATCAAATCCATAAAAAAGTTTAAATTAAAACAATGAGAATTGAATCCGCATGAATTCTTTTACAAAGTTTTAGCAAATTTACCTCAACTTCAAAACATGAAAAATAATAGAGAAATCCAAAAAATCCAATACAAGTGAGATAATCACAAATAATACATACAAAATAGTTATGGCTAAAGTAGTAATGAAATGTCAAATTAGCTGAAAATATTAAAGCAAATACGTACATTTATTACTATTAAAAAGGAAAAAAATTGAAAATTGAAAATAAAATATAAGCAAAGTACTTTTAATATAATAAAATATGTGTCATTGCAAGGTGTTAATCACAAACTTCAAGTAAAAGGACTAAAAATAGTATCTATTACTAAAAGTTATTACTTTATTTAATGTCAATATCAAAGTTAGACATAAAAAAGCATAGGATTATAAGAATTAAAATAAAATAAAGAAAATTAATATTTTTTTAATTGATTTAGTTATTATATTTTTTTACTACATAATAAAGATGTTTTTTAAATATTAAATTGTTATTTTTGAGAGAAGGAGTGATCATGTTTAGTGATTAATAATGCCATAGTTAGAAAAAGGTACAATAACTTATCCATACTTTGTGTCTCTATATATTTTTACTATAATAATTTATTTTCACAATTTTCTTTTTTATTGATATTAGTTTTAAAAGATAAAGAATAATTTATTTCGTGTGCAAGTTCACTTGATCTTTTTATGTTTGTTGGTCTAATTATATTGTGTATAATTTTTGCTATAACAGAAGTTATTAAACAAATCATCCTTATTCATCATCATCTTAAAATTTTACGAACTTTCTTTCTATTTTCTTACTTAAAAATCATTATTTTCGTCCCTATGCAACAATTTTTTTTTTTAATTTACAATATAGTAAGGATAACTATTCCTTTAGAAGAAAACTGATTTTTCTTTCTTTGACTTTTCTTTCTAACAAAAATCAATGAAGAGAAAAGTCCATTTTTTTGTCTCGTGTTTTTCTCTTAGTTTCTTCCTTTGAAGAACCTAAAAATCTGTGCATTTTTCAATTGTTTTTTTTTTTTACTATTCTACTTTTTTCCTTTAAATTAAAGTATAAATTTCCATATTCATTATTGAATTATGTTAAATAGTTTAAAAGCAAAAGAAGTAAATTGAAGGAAAAAGTAACAAAACAAATCAATTTTAGTCAACTAAAAATTTTATTGTCCTCCTTTCTGAAACAAGAAAAAAGAAATCATATTATGTTATTTAATTTGTTCTTATAAAGCTTTTGCTAAATATTCATAGTTGCACCACTTCAATTTTAATATAAGTGATCAATAAAGGGGCTTGAGGTGGTAGAAAAAAAAAATAATTTGATATCGATTTCAATTCAACATCATGCTTATAAAACAAAATAGTTAGAAGTTAAGTTAATGATCTACATTTTAGGCATATTGAAGTATACTTAAAGTTAACACCTTTGAATGGTATCTCATTTACTAAAAACACACACCAAACACATAAACAACTTAGATGAAAAAAAGTTCACAATTGTATGTAAACATAAATGTTAGAAATGAAATATCAATTTAACAACTATAATAAATATTGATGTTCCCCAACCACCAAAATAATGAGTTACATTATAGGTAGAAGCCAATTGAAAATGTACTTATATAAGAACAATTAAAACATACATATAAACCTACCAATTATCATTTTAAAAAAAGTTTGCAATTTGGAGAGCTTTTCGGGCACATAGCCAATTCTTGAAGCATTTCAAGTTTCTTTCGACGACTTGAAGAATAATTTAGACCAATTGTTATACTATGAATTGTCATGGTCTGTAAAGATCTTGAATGCTTCATTATATATTTTGCAAACTGCAACTCAGATTTCCTCCCTGTGTAATTAAAAATATTGCACCTCTTAATTTCTGAAACAACACATTGAAGACCAAATTGTGGGCAAATCCAATTTGTACAAAAATATGGTTCTGCAGGCATATGAACCATAATAATTTCAAGCTTTGGACAATGGTTGAGCATTTCAATCACTGAGTGCCACTGAATATTCAATCCAAGAAGGAGATCCAGATGAATCAAATTTCTAAACATAGGAAAACTCTCTTTCTTGAGCTGCAATATTTGTAAACACGATACATTATAATATTGACAAAATTTTATAAATGGAGAAGAATGCTATGAACATACACTTTTCAAGACTCAAATTTTGTTATTTGAAATTTGTGTCAATTTCACAAAAATACATGCTTTATACCCTGTTTGGTGGATGTCATTCACAAACTAAAATGTCCCACATGAAAAAGAGTGTATGCCATGAGTGTGATAGGATATAAAGGTAGCATGCTATACTTAGTGGATCTCATTGCCAAATGAATGAGATTTACATTAAAATCAACAAATGAAGTGTGCCAAAAAAAAAGTTATTATATATTATTAACCATTGAACATTTATTTTCTCATTAAATTTCATATCCTATGGTGATTGATAGACATAAGAATGAATATAAAGGGTTGATAGACATGATTGATATCCTATTTCAGATAATAAATTAGTAATTTTAGAATTTGAAAAAAAAAATAGCAAATTAAAGGTTTTATTTACTCTACATTCATACCATGAGGAAGAATCTCAAGTGCTCCACATTAGACACCACTTTTAGAGGAAACTCGAAATCATAATCAAGTTTAAGGTCTGCCTTCACCAATTTGGGCATGTTCTGAAACTCTACACCTTCTAATTTGTTATACAAAAATATATGATATGCTCGAAAATCCTCTAAATTGGGACACCCATGAAGAACCTCTGCAAGATATTGAGACTTTGATATAAAAAAGAAATCCAAATGTAGAGTTTTCAGAGCGGGCAAATGGACCTTCACAAAAGCATCAATAGATAATCGATACAACTTGAGCACCACAAGTGTTTTGCAACTCCAAATAATGTGTGGGACCTCAAATGCACGAGGAATCTCGATGTAGAGTTGCTCAATACCGCGTTGAACAATGATTCTTACCCATTTATTAAAGAGAGAGTAAGGGAATTTGTTACCATAACTACATGTGCGAGGGGTAAGGTTGAAGCGTGCAATTGTGATAGGTTGTTGTATGCGACGCTTGAGAAGGGTTCCAAAAGAAAATTTGAAAAACGATGAGTAGGATCTGCCCTTTTGAATAAAAGTTTGATCATCAAGGTCAATAATGGGTGAAAAGAACCACAATGGTTGCCACCTCTTAGAAAGAAGGCTTGTGACAAAGGAGTCATGAGTAGAGAGAAAAGAAAGAATGTGACACAAGATTTCATCAGGGAATGCACTGATCATATCCTGAGTTTCCATCCAACCATTACTCAGAATGAAAAGTACAGAAAGAACTTGTTCTTGAATTATTATTTTCCCAATACATCTATATATACACCAAGGATTTTAGCATTTTCTAATAATTAAAATATAGCTTCATTAACTTTGGTCATAATAATATAAATTTTCATTTAATGCAACCGAGTTTAATATTATTATGTAACTGGTCTCATTAATTAGTTAAAATATAATATTAAATTTCATTAAATGAATTTAATACTTTAATTGTTTATGCATTAATATATACGCGTAAACTAATGTATGACAACTTCTGATTTCGGGTATCCAATTTCTTTTTCTACAAACTGTGTGACTTAGTTAAGTTTTAAGTACCTTCTAAATTTTGATATTTTTAATTTAGTTCTTATTAAAGGATTTCATCCCATTGAGTTTTTAAAATATTTTTCTTTTTTTTAAGTATTTATCTTTGTTTTTTTGCTTTCAAGAGGATAAAGTGACTATTACTTTTATATTTTTATTTAGAGCTCGCTGATGGGCTCGCTTCTTCCCTTTCTAACGTCCTTCAACACACCAGGCAACTTATTCCTTTTCAGAACTAGTTGACAAACAAGTAAGAGGAGATAGGAGGAGAAATAAACAAGTTGATGAGTGAGTTGCAAACGAGAAAATAGAAGTGAAGGTCATACCCCATTCATGATAAAATTAAAAAGCAAGGTGCTTAAAAAAATAAAAAATAATTTGGATATTCAATAATTTTGATTGAGACTCAATTCAAAATTTCTAAATTTATAAGATACTTTAAATTTAATTAAGTCACAAATTATATACCTAATAAATAGACTTTTTTATTAAAATCTTTGATGTTATTTTTATCAATTCTATTGTCTATTTGTCTTTTAAATTGAAACGCTGTCATATAATCTAGAGAGATAAGGAAAGATATATCTTAAAGTCTCTTTATGTTATATGCAAACAAAATAGTCACTATATGATAAAAAGAATAAGTTAAGGGAGGAAAAGAGATATCTAAATTAGTTTACGGAGAACGTTAATAAGTCAATATAATATTAGTGACAAAATATAAATAGATATTCTTAGGAAAACATTATCAGGTACTCAAAACAAAAATTAATCATCTATTTCAGACTCAAGTTATTTGGACTGGTTTGCAAATTTATTTTTTTGAAAAAAAAAAATCTAACAAACAAAATATTTTGATTTTTGATTTCAAAATAATTATATTCATGATAAAATAATAATTTTATAATTAAAATTGTTTAAATTTATAGAATTATTCATTATAATTATAACATTTATTTTTTAAATAGAAATATCTTATTAAAAATAGATAAAAAAATATTTTATCATAACGAATTTTAATTTAAAATTCATTAAATCCAAATCAAATATTCATTACTATTGTTAAGACCAAAGAATCTAATGTAGTCTAAAGACACAAGACGATCCATCTTGGTGGCGTTAAGAAAACACCCATAATGTAGAAAGGTTATAAGACCGTATAGTTTAAGAAAGGTTCAAACAACCCTCAAGTTAAAGAAAAGAAAAAATAAACCTTGAGTTTGAAATTTTGAAATAACAACGCAAATAACTTTGAAGAATATAACACAATTTTTAAGGTTGTCGCTAATTATTCTTTTGCTTTTTAAGATATTTTTGAAAATTTAAAAAATTGTGAATTCTTCATATAGTAGTCATATTACAAGCTGTGAAAGTTCTTAGTAATTACTACAAGAAAATTGCAATTTTTTGATAGTCAAAATCTACCGTAAGTTCTAAATTTCATTTGTAATATGCCTTTTCTGAGGAATATTTTTTGAAAAAAAATTCATAAGTAATTTAATTGTAGGTAAATACTATCAATGGATTATTGATAGATACATCAGTGGGGAAACATCATTGGTAATTAAAAACAAAAATATTTGTTGAAAAACATTAATGATATATCAACATTATTACACAGACTCAAATCAATCAATAATATTTAAATACATATAGCTGATATTTTCACGAAAATTTTGCTTATAAGTACTAAATATTTTATAAAATTGTTTCTCAGTAATGTGATTTTTATATAAAGATATTCTATTATTTAAGCTTGATCTAGACACTTGTTATATTACTAAATAAACAAAATTCATGCAGTATTAAGATTCTTCCATATAGTTTCAAATAATCCATGTTGGACCTAATCTAATCAATTTTAATTAACAATTATAAATCAAATAACTAAATTCATATTTGATATAATGAAGTGAAAAATTATCAACAACCATAAACTAAGCAACTAAATTTAAGCTAACGTTAAAAAAATTATATAATATTATTAATAACAATGAAAATCTGCTAGCAATATCATCGATGATTACCAGCGGACGCATGCATTAATACATCATTCTAAATTAAAATACAACTTTCGATGAATTTATCCATCGGTACCGATATATATATATATATATATATATATTGGTAATAGCTTAATATATAAAAATCAACTCTCACGACTTTATATCTATCAATAATCCACAAATATGCTTAAACAAAAAGTTTGACATTGAATTTACCAAAAAATTTTCATTGGCAATACCTACTTTATTTAAAATGAAACAAAATCTATGTTCTTGATCCAAATATTATAAACTAATCCATGTTGGATCAAACTTAATCAATTGTGATTCACAATTATAAATTATTATTAATAATAAATGAAGCAACTAAATGAGTACTTAGCTCAAATCAATCCAATATTTATCAATAGTTATAATTGATTCAAATCATTCAAATTTAATAAAACTTAAACTAATATAAAATTGTAATGATATCAGGCTTTAAAAGAAGCAAGTATAAAGGAACATAGATATAGTCCAAAGTTATTAGTTTCTAATAACTTAAACATAAGTATCTTAAGTTTAATTCTTCGTGATAATAATAAGTAGAATGTTGTTGTGGATTCTCCTCTTTATGGTTATGTTCTTTCCACTAGTTGTCATTTTATTGCTGGTGAATAAGACCTTAGGCATCAAGTTGTAGAAACTACATGATTACACCAATAAAGGATTGAAAGTCATGACTTAATATTTTCCTTGTTCGATGAATCTCCCTCTTATTTGTACAAAGCCATGGCCTGAGTTAGTTAATTTGTTTAGAGTTTACTTAGGAACTGAATATTTGTGTTTGACACATGGTGCTATCATTTCCACCTTCACTACCACGAGCAAGTTGTCTAGCCCCATATACTCTTCCTTTATTTTTGCCGATAGTTTCTTCCATCCAACATTAGAACTTGGCAATCTCCACTTGTACAAGGTCAAGAGTACTAGAATTGAGTCACTAACACAAGAACCAACCTTAGACCTAGCTTGTTAAATTCTAGTTTCAAAATCCTATTGGTAATAAAATAAAAATATTATTTCATCAATATCCATCATGCATTATTCAAAAAACAAATTTATTGTGAATAGGGGCTTACATGGACAAAATCCTTGCTTAAGTGATTCTCTTAAAAGACCTTATCAACATATACAAATCATTAAATATCTTGTACCAATAACATATTTTAATATAAAATTGTATATATAAATTGTAAAATTGAACAAAAAAGTTATGTTGTTAATCTGCATACCATACAAATGGTGTGATCATGCGTGTTGATTGAGCCACATTCTACAGACTCCAACTCTTTCCAGATGCCCAATTTTTTTAAGAATTGTGAAGATTTGAAGCAGAATTCTAGTGTTTTAAAAGCTTAACCCACACGTGCTCTACAATCCAATTAGAACTTCAACCTGAAATCTAAGCTTCCTTATACATCTTTGAGAGTTTGTGAGAGGCTTTAGAGTGGAAATTTTTCTTAATTTGGTCTTCATGCTCTGATATCCATATAACCTTCATTTGTATGAGTAGAAAAATGAACATATAATACAACCTATGGCTCAATTTCAAGAAATCAATATAAAAGAAAATATATTTAAACAAGAGTTAAGAAATCACAGAGCCTATAATATCTTAATATTTGTATTAAGAACTTACCTAAAAATGTTGAAAATAGTTATCCTTATCACTACTAAGTATCACTCCCCATGTTGTCAATGACTCAATAAATTGTTGTTTAATGGATTTTGTGATAGCGTACGACACAATCCTAGATGGCATAAATTTATTTTATAAAGAAAAGGTCATGCAAAGTTATGAGGGAATAAAATTAAATCCTACCCTCCACCATAAGCTTCAATCATACGAAAATCATTCAGATTAGGATCATCCTCTCCTACTTGTAAATATCATATCCTATTTTGTCAACATACATACTAGATGGTGACAAAATATCCTATTGTGAATGTTTGGTTACAACAACTAGGGACTATACTAGGGTAGGCAAAAGACCTAGGTATTTTAATGGTGTCTACCAGAACAGATAGGGATGAGATTGGTGCTTGTGTGGGGGATGGAACTTTGGACAATATGGGTGCAACATGCATAAATGGTAATGAGGATCACATGGTTGCAACAACTGAGGATGGAGGTGGTGTACAATCTTAGGTTGGGGTAGATGCTGATGGTCTATCGACATGTGATAATGATCTACGCACGTAACGTCTCTTTTGTGCCTTTCTATCCCCTTTTCCTTATTGACACCATAGGGTATAGATCTAATGCAATCCTCGAAAGGATGAGAGGAAGCATAAAAGTCCACAGGTTTGAAGTTAGAAACTCAAGAAAACAATATGGAAAACAAGAACAATTTGCCAAAAGAAATAGAAAATTGATTAAGGAAAGAGAATGGAGAAAACACCACCTTTGAAAGAGACACCCAAAGGATAAGTATAAAAAGGATTCATCATTTGAAAAAAGCTTTCCAAGATAAGAACCAAAGCAACATTATAACACTCTTAAAACTCTCAAAGATGTCTCATAAAAGAGAACTTCATCCAATATTTCAAAGTAATTTTTACAAGAGTCGTGGAACGTATTTATATAAGGAATGCCATGGACAAGGAGCATGAAAAGCCAACAATCATTTGTTTAGAAGAAAGAAATCCCAAATGTAAACATAGCACTAATTAAGCCAATGATTACACCTCATTAATCTTATGTTTAACACTTATTTAATTTATAATCTAGATTAGAACATTGGTGGTTCCTAGATTTTAGCAAAGGTGCAGAGGTAGTTCCTTGACTTAAGGTGAAACATGTGGAGGTAATTACATGAGTCACATAGATTCCCTTAAAAGAAGGAAGAGACATGTTATGTAGTTACAACCTTTCCATGTACTTGAGAATGACATGTGAAAGTTAGAACTTTTGAAGTAGTTACAACCATCACATACACTTGAAAGTGACGTGTGAATGTAGTTACAACCAATAAGTATACCCAAAATGGCATATAAAGGTAGTTACTCTTGCACAGATGCCTCTTCGTGTCTGCAATCATCCATTTTTATAATTTCAAAACGTTATTTAATGCTTTTAGAATATGCTTTCATATCTTAATTTTAGAAGATATCTTGCTTTTCTTCAACTTCTTTTAACTTTCCTTTTGTAAATCTTCCTTTGGAATTTTTTTTATTATTTTGTTTGTCATGCTTCTTATATTTATTCCTTATTCTTCTTCTCCTCCATTTTCAACAAGATCTTCCTTATGCTTATGTATATCATCCTCCCATCTAGGAGATAATTCATCCACAAATTTAGAAGTTTTGTATCATAACAAGATAAATAAGATACGTTGAAGTTATGGATATTATTTAGTATACATACCAAAAAGGAAAACAATATATTTGTTAACTATAATCTAGGATAAAAAAGAAATAACTAAACTACTTGGGATACCATGTGTATATACAGGATGGATGTTTATATCCCGAGGTTTAGATCCTATGGAATTTATTTGTTTTTAGAACATGCATAAGATCATGTATATAATTTTGTTTCTGTATGTCCATGTTAATTATAGAAGAATGCCCTATATCACATGTTTTTACATGTATAGAATTTAAAGAATGTTCAAATACACAAAGGTTATTCTCTTGAATAATGTATGGTTGGTGTAACTCCTTCATCCTTTGTAGAAGTTGGGTAATGGAGAGATCAAAAAGCTCCTGAGGTACTTTTGTTCCTACTTTTGGAATATTTATCTCTAACGTACCCATGGTTTTTGTAATATCTAAGGAAAAAGGAATAAAAGTGAAAGACACTAAATGTTTAGGAATTGATAAATCTATTTATATTCTTATGGTTAAAACCTTTGTAGATAAGGTGGAACTTGTTTTCTTGATGATCAAACTACCATTTCTTGGTTCCATCTCTTTCTTCTCTCTCTCTTACTCTCTCTTTATTTCAATTTGATCCTTATCCACTTTTCTAAGAAATAAATGTTTTAATACAATCTTATGCCCATGTACATTAAAGAGAAATTATTAGCAACATCAAGATGTATGCTATTTCTATCATATTATCATGGTCTTCCTAATAACAAATGGCTTATTTCCATTGACACACCATCACATAAAACTTTATCATAAAATTTACCAATGGAAAAGGATAAAAGTACTTGTTGATTCATGTCAATCTCATCCTTTTCACTTAACGATTGTAGCTTGTAAGTGTTACAAAGAAGAATGGTGGTAAGTTGAAGTTTTTTCACCATCCTTTGACTTGCTATATTGGAAAAACTTCTTCCGTCAATAATAAGGGTGCAAGTTTTATTCATGATTAGCCATCTTAAGTGAAAAATATTTTCTCCTTGAGTTTCTTTAAAATCCATTTAACATGTGCAAACATGGTCCTAATAATTGATAATTCTCCTTCAATTAGAGATAACTTACACTCTTTACCACTTGAGAAGGAAGATGTTTGTGTAAAGACCAATAGACCCCAATTTATTTTGATTAAGTGGCTACAAGAAAGTATAAAATATGATTAGATCATGACAGACACAAGTCTTTCTCATCTAACTCTTAGACACATAACATCTTTCGAAGTGGTAGCTATCCATCAAAATCTGCCAGGCCTTTACCACCTTACCAAGTTACACCACATTCATTTCTTATACTCGAAATCACCTTCAACCAAGCCACCTTAGATATTCTTTTTCCACTTAAACCTTCATAGCAACCTTCTCCTCAATAAACTGTCCAACCTTCACCTTGTTCTTCACCCCTTTTGGCTCTTCCATGGTATGATTCTATCAAATCATGAAAGTTTGATGATCCAATGGAAGATGCAACAGATGACATAACCAATTAAGTTATTTATATGACCCTTGATGTTATTGTTATGGTAGTTCCAAACTCAATAGAGGCAGACACAGAGGAGATAATATTATATGAACATGAGTTTATGATTGATGCTGTCAAAATATCTAAAGAAACATAGTAGACATCACCAATGATTATATCTTGGTTGAGTCTTTATGGATCTTTCAACCTCAACCAACATCATTTGTTCCCTTTACCAATGGCAAATGTGGCTTCCTTAGTAAGTGTCATAACCATGGAAAGAATCTTAGAGGGTCCATCCCTATGACTTTCTCATCAAAACAAATCAATATCATCAGTTTGACTTTGTTAATTTCATTTAGTTAGATTGCATTAGAGTTTGATGGATTTCATATACCCTTTTTGTATGAACCACCTCTTAAGTGCATGCTTTGAATGTTTATCTAAGTCAAGCTCCAAGCTTTCCAATTTATTGACTTAGTGAAAGTGTATTTCTTTCATCATCCAACGTCATCATGTTGTACTCACTAACAAATTGAGATGTCTTTCTTAAAGGCCTTGATGTTTGGGAATTTCACAAGGTTCCAACTCATGATTTTCCTTTTGCTACCCCTCTTAGCCTTAATGAGATCATTAGTTTGAGTTACCATCTAAGTTTGTTCATTCAATGGATCAGACAAGTTTCACCAATCTTAGATACATTTATTTTTAAGATTGATCAAATAGACCTTGCAATTAGTGAAGGATTTGAAGCATGCAAGGATTATGAAGATATCTTCAAACTTCAGATGATGACATTTATGCTTCATTAGGAAGGAGTCAAATGAAACTACATGCTCTAACAGTATCAAGCTTGTCTTTAAGGCAAGTTATTGACTTTGTTCATAAGTCTCTTACCCCAAAGATGTCCTTTCTGTTGGTTGTTAATCATCCTTAGATGTGTTTACCCTTTTAATAAGACCTACCAAAATGTAGCTCGATTATCTTAAGCCAAAGGACCCAGAGTTTTGGACATCGTAAGACTTGTAACTACTCACGAGATTTAAGTCCTTAAGTGCTCATACTAGTTGTCTATCTCCCATGGAAAAGTTTGATTTAGAGTTGTTGTCAATCAACCTCTCTCAAGCTTCACCCAAATGGTATAATTTAGCTTTAAACCCTCTTTAGGAAAGCTTTGCACTAAGCAATATGTGTATCTCTACAAAGTTGCATTTGAGAATTCTTTCACTTTGTTGTTGCCCACATATGTCTTTGTGTTCTTCTCTAGGCCATGCATTTGTTTAGATGCTTTAAAGGCGAAAAATCATTTTCTCATGGTTGTTCTTGATGGCTCTAGTGCACTCCTCTTCAATAACTTGATTGGACATTCTGGGATGCAAAGAAATGGCGTGAAATGTTAGAATGGCTTTTGGGTATGATGACCAAGCCTCTCTTGCCAACCTCTTTAGCTACTCCAGTTGTTCTTTCTTCAAATGAAGAAGTGTTAGACTAAAGTCATCATTTGATGGTTAAGGGGGAGAAAAAGTTAAAGTTTAAAGGATGCATAAGCTATGGGGTAACTCTATAAATGTTGTGCATTTAAGGGGGAATGAAGAAGAACAACAGCGTGAAGAAGATGAAGACTTTCTCTTTATAGTTTTTCCTTTTTTATGTATTTGTTTTCACTCTAATACTTGTAACAGATTAAGTTATAAAGTATAATTTTTATTCTTTAATTCTTTTTATTAATTGTAATTTGTAATCATAAACAAAGATTATATCCTTCCAATATAATTAATCATAATGGAAATGCAATGATAAAGTTTGAAATCCCATCAAAGTTGTGCAAATAGGCTTATTATCTATTCAAATGGGTTTCTAGAAAATCATTTGTGAAAACTTGATCTAATAAAATCTCTATTTGAATATGCATGTTTAAACTTTATTGTTTAAACACCATGAAAAACGAGAGATTGTGAGAGTAAAATTCAACAACCCCTAATTTATTTTGATTAAGTTCTTTACAACAAAGTATAAAACATAGTTTTTAAGCATTAAATCATGACACAAAGATGCAAGTGCTTCATCTGACCGACAACACAACATCTTACATATCTTCATCTAATAAGCTAATGTTTGGATAGACAATAAAAATACACAATCTTAAATATTACAAATTCTTACTATATGTATGCAGAGAACATTCATTTCTTCTATTCATATTACAAGAGGATCTCGCGAAAACATGTCTATATCAAAATTTCTTGAAGAATGCAATAAAATTTCTCCACATCAACCATTATTATGAAAAAATTGAATGTCAAATCTATGAGGACAATTAGCTTCCTACAGTCCTACTTTCTCCTCCAATTTGGATTAAAGTTATTTGACCTAGATTTGATAAGTCATACCATATATAAGAATGTTGCTTAAAGAAGAGATATGATATTAATGTTTCATGAAAAATCATTTAATGCGCACAACGATTAGAAAGAATTTTGATAGAAAACTAACCTCATATAGGATCATTTCCGATAATTTCCTCTGATTGATTGACAAAATGGAAAATGTGGAAGGGATAAGAGATTAAAAAAATCCAATCTAACTCAATTGGTGCCACAATTGAGAGAAATTGATTAGTAGATGAAGATCCACCACTTTGAATTGGAAACTCAAAGATAAGGATTGAAAATCCTAATGAAGAACTTAAAGAGAGTTCTCACATTAAAAAAATGATTCCATCATATCATCATTTTTGAAGAAAATTCGACCTTGAATTTTATCTATTTATTACCTGCAAACAAACATATAAACATAAGTTCTAACAAAAACTCAATCTAAAATAATAAAAAAAATAAAAATCTATCTAAATTGAGATGTAGATATTGGGAGAGACAAATCTTTTATTATCAATATGCTTAGAGATATTCCTCCAGGATAAAATACCAACATGAAAAACACATAAAATAATTTCAATATAAATGTTGTATTTACAAGCCACAAAGACGAAAAACATCCTCACAAGTAACAAAAGTAAAAGAATGTCTTTGAATGTCCGTACCACTTTTATTAAATGAAAAACAAAAAACATATTATTAAAGTATATTTATATTTTTCCAAGCTTGTGTCTTTTTTTTTTTCTATCTCCTTTTCTTCTCCCAATTGTTTATGACATTGTTCCTTGATATACAAGTCTGCCCCTAGGCAACAAAACAAAAGGAGGTAAGTTAGTAATTTTTTTCAATGAAAGGTTAGAATCATGATTTAAATGAGAAAACGAGTTCAAAGTTTTGCAATCCTCCTTTTAAGGATTAATTTTCAATCATGCTTATAGGAAAGGTTATTAGAGATTCTTTCTCTTTTTTGGGTTTTTTTAACATTTCTTTTTCTTTTCTTTCTTTCTCCTCTTTTTCTATCTTTTCTTCCTCTCTTTTTTCTTTTTTTCTTTCTCTTGTTTTGCTTTCTCTAACTTTGATAGCTTTTGCAATGCCTTTTTTTTTTTTTTTTTTTTTTTTTTTTTTCTATCTCTTTCACGTATTTACAATAATCCTTGACATCTTAATCAGTCATTGACTTTGTATTCTAATTAGGACATTTAATGAATTTGATGTTAGCCTTCGTATTTGAAGCATCTAAGAACACTTGTTTTTATCATTGAAATTGATTTTTTATATGCTTGTGCTCCTTTCTATAATCATAAGTTTTGTTGTTCAACTTATTCTTGAAGTAACTGTATTAACATATTCCACCAAAATTAAAATCATACCTATAGTAAAATTTAGAAAAATAAAATAAAAACTAACACAAAACAAAAGGAATAGTTAGCACAAGTAATATAGAAAAAATATAAGATTGATCTTAACACTCACTAAGTGTTTATACTCAATTTACTCATGTATCACTCTTGAAAGATTGTGCACTCTCACTCAAATTCCTATTTAGTTTTTAAGAACTCTCAATCAATCCATAAAAAAATTTACATTCAAATTGAAAGATATGACAAATCCAAGCTCAACACAATATAAGGTCAAGAAAATGAAAACTCTCAGATAAAAACCAAAAAACATTTAAAGATAAGCTAAAAAGCACAAAATCAATAGACAGACTAAAGAAAAGAGAGTAAAAATAACAAAAAGAAAAACACTTTAAAAAAAAGCAAGAGTAATCTAAATAAAATATTTATAATTACTAATAGAAAATTATAAGACAAAGTAAGTAAGCCAAACAAAACTTAATACTAAGTCTCACAACTAGGAAGGAAATAGAACTCAACAAAAAATTATGATTAAGAGTCTCTAATCAAAGTAAGCTAAAAATATGACTCAGGATAGAAAGAATAGACAAACCAGACCCAAGAATTTCATCGGAGTCAAAATAATGCACCCAACAAAATTCAGTGAGATGAATAACTTTAGTGTAGTGATTTCCTTTACTTGTTCGAACAACTGATGGCTCTTTCAATCCGCTGCCTTGTTTCAATCCCACACTTGTTTCCACTTCGATCCAAATTAGAGAAACTTCAAAGGTGTGGGTCCCACATGAAAAATCTCTCTCATATCACTTTTCCAACTGCGCGTATATCTTTGAAAAAAAAAAACATAATGAGACCTGCAGTTCAATTCAATCTCCAAAATAAATTTAATACAAAGCTTTCACAACATGCTAAATAATAGCTCCATTCCAGTTTCTACTTCAGCTTCTTAAAAATTTCCAATCATATATCTGTTGCTTGTTTAAATTGAGCACTGAGAATTACTGCACCATGCTAATTCAATAACAGCATCAAGCAAATGAATTAAAAAAAGTTCCGGCACCTCTTGGAGTCCTTTATTTCACATGACTGCACCGCGTATGTCACCAAACATATTTCAGTCCCACCGCAAGTCAATTCAAAAATCACAACAATTGAAAGCGTCACTAGCAATTCAACTTTTAATTCCCACGTTTTTTAAAATTCAGCATCGAATATCTAAACAACAATTCTCCAATTACGACTTGATCAAATACCTGAGCAATAGATTCAGGTTGAGTTGGGAGGTTTCACATGTAATTCATATCCTCTGGTGCCTGTGATTCCACTGTTTCATCTGTTCAGTGAATAAATGCACCGCAAGTAGTCTCTATAATTTGAGGAAAACGCCACACCCACCATCTGTTTGAAGAATGTTTTGAATCAAATTCATTCACTCTGAATTAATTCAATTGTAAGATACACCAAATCAACTAAATCAAATGCAGCCGCGTACATACCAATTTCGGCGAATGGATTTGTGCCGCTTTAATCAACGCCACCACACTGAACCAACACAACAATTTGCTTTACCACGAATTCCCATGAAATTAAAAAAAAAAAAAAAAAAAAAAAAAAAAAAAAAAAAAAAACAATACAATGCTTTACCGGAGCTGTTCACGATTTTGGCTCCTCCACCAACAGATGCAATCTCCAACTACTTACGCTGATTTTACTCAGAAATCACCGCTCCTGTTGCATCTTCACAAGCTCATGCTTCTCACATCACGTATCTTTTCTTAAAGGATTGATGCTCACATCAACTTGTTGCTTCCACAACAAACTCAACGTGAGTTCTTTTTTTTTTTTTTTTTCAGCAGAGATCGATGCTTTCGAAACATACCTGCGGCACTAATCTGTCTATGTATGGAAGATAAACTCGCGGAATCGCCGATTGAATTTCCATCTCTTCGCGGTGACCGCACCGGAATCGGTACTTGAACCAGTTCGTGGTTAAACTTTGGGAGAACTCAGAGGTTCTTCCAGCGCCACATTCGTCAGATTTCCCCGACCAACGCTCACTGCTCCAACACAGTGATAACAGACAACGACGCATGTTCCGATCAAAAAATGCGCCGAACAAGCATCACTGTTGAGCCATTCTGAATTCAACAACTGTTCTGGTCATCTTTGACGTTTCGCCGGAATTTGAAACTACTCTTCAACAACTCTCCATCAGTCAGCGTTAATTCTGCACTCGTTTAATAAACTCGCAACTCAAATTTCCGTCAACCTCGAATTCAATTTCAGAGTCATGAAGAATTGCTCAACAGAAATGAAACCGTATTGGATTCGAAAGAGCAACAAGAAGTCTAGAGCTGGCCGAAGACACGATTAGGAAAACAATTTACGTTTTAAAAGGTTTAAAAAATTTTTAATACTATTATAAAATTAAAAAAATATTTAATTTTATAATTATATTAAAAATTATTTTTAATTAAAAATTTAAAACATCTTAACTACTAATTTTAAATTTATATTAGTATCATAAATAACATTTTATAATTTTATATTTATATTGATATTATAAATATTATTTAATTTAATGAATAATATTTTTGAAATTTTTTTTAATAAATTAATAATATTTTTAAAAGAAATGAAACACTTAAGGAATCATATAACTTATCTTTCTTTCCTTAACTATTTTTTTATTTTTTGACTTTTTTACTTATCTCTTTCCTTACTTATCTCCTTTATTTTTTCTGACTCTTTCATTAGTTCTTTCATAATATTTCAATTTGAGTGTTTGATTATTATTATTAGGCAATTTTACAATTCCAAATTTGTTTTATTATTCTATATTGTGTATTTATGTGTGTGTTTCTGTTTAGAATTTGTGTTAGTTTTTTTTTTCTTTTGAATGCATTAATATCAGGTAAAAATAATATCAGATAGATGAATTGATCTCATAATTATTTTATTTTTTATTATTGTTTGATTAGTTTTAAAATAATCTGTGCAGTTTCAAGGAAGAGCATTAGAAATTTATAATTTATAAATTAAATTTAAAGGCTTACAATAAGACGGAAAGATAGAATGAGACTTGAGACTTCAAGAAAAGATACTACGATCAAGTTCATTGTTTTGACAATCAGATTTTATATTTTTAACTTAGTCTCGTTTTATATACTTATAAGTTATATTTAGTATTATACGTATTATAGTTTTTAATTTTATATAAAAAATATACAAATATATCAACTAGAAAATATGAATGCGGTTATTCAAAACTTCAAAAAGATATTTTTGATGTTTTATTTAGGATTAAAAAATTAAAGTCATTGGGTTTTAGTTGTGTACCTTTGAAAGAAAAATGCATAAACCTTAAAAATATTGGAAACATGATAATTTGTTAGATCTTGACTTAGATTTATTTTCAGAATTAAATATCTTAAAGGATATTATAGGATTAAAAAATGATAAACTAAATGACATTCTTAATTATACAAAAAGAATATATTTTTTTTAAATACATATATAGCATATATAATAATGTTAACAATTCCAATATCAATTGCTTTAGCTAAAGGAGTTTTTCAAAACTTAAACTAATTAAATCTTATTTAATATTATGTCTCAACAAAGATTAAATGAATTAGTTTTATTATCTATTAAAAAAATATTTTAAATAAAATTAATTATGATAATTTAATAGATAATTTTGCATCACAAAAGTTTAAAAAATAAATTTTAAATAAAAATATCATAATTTTAATCGTTTTATTAATTTAAAAAAAAAAGTTTTACTTTTTTAATTTGCTTTAAGCCCCCTGAAATGTTAAGCCGCCACTTGTGTAGAGTCAACAACCATAGAATCAAAAAATTTTGAAAAACAAAACAATTGAAACGCACAACAAAAATCTCATGGAGTTTGGAAAACAAAAATGAACTACTATTTGCACCACCAAATTTCTATTTGCACCAAGAAAATTTTTCGATTCCAAAACTAACCTCTGAACTTTGATTATCAAATGAAAGAAATACTAACATTGTAAAGGATCGTTGTCAAACAATTCTCACCCATCTATTGATAAAATAGAAAATGTAGAAGGAATAAAAGATGAAGAAACTTCAATCTACTTCGATTGATGTCATAATCGTGTAAAATTAATGAGTAGAGAAATATCCACTACATTAATTGGGAACTTAAAAATAAAGACATACAAAAAAACAACTTATAAAAATTCTCACTTTAAGAAAATAATTCGAATTTCAAAATAAGCAAATCTTGGGTACAAAAGTCTACAAAAGGCTTATATATCGACGAGTTCTTCCTGTACCCCAATACCCTCTTCCTGCACCCCATACAAAATGGGAAATCATAATTATGCCCTCAACTTAAAAGTGCAAAGACCAAATTAGCCTCCACCTCCTTCACTCCTGTATCCGGTTCTCACATTCGAAATTCCTATTTCCATCCATTTTCACCACCGTCTGAAGATTTCGTGTCATTGCACCTATTTTGTCTTCATCCACTTCACTCCATACCAGGTACGGATCTATCTTTCGATAGCTATTGCGAAGAAGAAAAGGGCATCCGGTTCACATATTCACACAGAGTATCTATTTGTTTCCATTCTTCCAAATCTTTGATTAATCTTCAAACAAGCAATAGGTAAGCAATTTTTGGTGTTTATTAGCAATTAGTAAGTGATATTGCTGATTAGAGTAGTTGATTTGGGGTTTGGGGCGTTGTCGACGGTGAACGAAGGAATTTTCCGATTTGGGGTATGAGAACCGGATCATTTTGATTTGGAAATGAGAACCGGATGACACCCTCATCTGATTCACATTGCGAAAAAATTGAGAATCGGATGAGCATGCCATCCGGTTGTCATTTGCAAAAGAAATAAGAACCAGATGGCATACTCATCCGGTTGTAAATTTTTTCGCAATGTGAACCGGATGGGTGTGCCATCCGGTTCTCAATTTTTCAATTTTTTTTACTTAGTGACTTTGTACTTTGACAGATATGTCTAGGATGAAGGCTGGAGAAGGCCTACAACATCAGTTCGTAGAGGGGATCGAGGTGCTTCATCCAGTGCTCCTGTTGTTGGTGGTGATGCTCCTCATGTTGGTGGTGTCGCTCCTCGTATTGGTTGTGGTGACGCTGGAGGTTTTCCTGGGGGACCATCTGATGTGTCTCTTCTGATCAGTTATAATCACCATGTCGCATTGAGATTGTAGGAGGGTGAGGTAAGATTATGTTATAACTTGTTGTGTTTAATATGTGTTTAATCGGTGTTGTCTTTTTTTGTGTAGGATCGCGGAGTCCTAAAATTGGTCTCTCATGGGAGAAAAGTTAACAACTTTGGTCTTCCTCGTGCTGATGTGTTTGCACTGATTGTTAATAGCGGATTGTTGCCTCTATGCAACATGTGTTATGAGGTAGAGGACAAGGGCCTCATGTGCGGATTTGTTGAGAGGTGACATCGAGACACAAATACATTTCATATGCCATTTGGTGAGATGACGATCTTTGGATGACGTGTCAAGTCTACTCCACCTACCTATTATGGGGCAATTTTTGATGTTTGATAAGTTAGACAACAATAGAGCCCTTGATGTTATGTTGGAACTATTAGGGGTTCTGCATGGTCCTACAAATGCCGCTTTGTGTGATGGTCGTGGCAATGCTGTGCTCCTCAGTTGGTTAAGAGATCACTACGACACATGTTGTGAAAATAAGACTGAGAGTTTGCTGCAAGGGCTTATTTGTTGCACTTAATTGGAAGCACAATCTTAAAGTGCAACATCTGTCTCCGTTTCTTATTTGTCACTATTTCAAGACCTTGCTCTATGTGGTAGTTATGCATGGGGAGCAGCTGCTCTAGCACATATGTATGACAAGCTAGGAGATCCTTCTCTTGTTGGGACTAAACAATCGGGAGTTTTTATTACTCTATTACAGGTACATATTTTGTTACCACTAAATTAATTTACAAGTTATATTTTATTACATCTAACTTTGTTATATTTTGACAAGCATGGATTTACGAGCATTTCCCATTTGTGGGGAATACGGATGATGCCCCGAGCTATAGCGAAGCACTTCCACGAACTTATCGGTATGTGGTCATTTGACATTCGTCTCGGTTGGTTGATGTCAGAGAACAGTTAGATCGATTGACCATCTCTGATGTGATCTGGTGTCCCTACAATACTCATAGAGTTAGTCGGCCCCTTAAGCCGATTTCCTTTGTTCGGGGTTTTCTCCAATATGGACATACCATCCAGTTGCATCTGCCTGATTGAGTACTGCGACAGTATGGTTATATACAGACCATACCACCTCCTCCTTCGGTGCAATATATGTCTGCTTTTGAAACGGTAAATGAACGTTGGGTCCATTTTGTTGATAATGTTGTGAGTGTCTTGATACCTGTTGTTGGCCCGCATGCATGCACACAAGACTATATCGCCTGGTATAGTCATGTCTCGCATCCATATCTCATTAGATGTGATAAGGAAGAAGATCGTTGCAGTCGGAGTCGTAGTCATAGTCATAGTCATAGCTATAGTCATAGTCATGATGACGATCAGCCAACCACCTCGTCACAGCAGCAGCCAGCCTCGGTATTTCATTACATTCACATTTTAATATTTTATTTCATTTTATTATATGATTACAGTGACATTTTATTATTTATTTTTTTAGAGTATCTTTAGAAGGATAGCCACCTTATTACAGAGGGCAATTAGTTGTGGGGATGCACATGAGGATACAGTAGCTGCATATGAATTGGCTCGAACACATTCGCGTGAAGGACAAGTATACACTAAACGAGCGAGAGGTGTCCGAGGGAGAGGGAAAGGGAGTTCTAGTTCGTAGGGTTTTATTTATTGAATATGTATTTGGCACTATGTTTATGTATTCAATATATTGGTACTTTTATGTATGCAGTTTGTTTAAATTTATGTTGGTACAATTTGAATGAATCATTACATTTGTCACATTTGTCATTAGTAAATATAAATTAATCAAAACTCATACAATTTTAATATAAATGAATCAATCATCTGCAAGATTAACATATGATGTACTTGATCCTAACATGGAAACAAATAGTTGCATTCTGGTAATATAATGAGTTAGCCATAATTGTGCCTCTGCAGAACTGTGATTGGTCCACATCATATCTACATTTGGTAAAGGACAACCATCAACCAATTTAACCTGTAAATGAAAATCAAAATTAAGTTAGCCAACATCACAATAAGGGTTGGGCAATTTGTAACTTATAAAGCTTACCTGTCCAAAATGGTTCCCATAAACATGTCCTATGCATATTATCCTATGTTGATTAACATCAATAGGAGGTTTACTTCATAATGGAAAAATGGTTACATTTTGTTGCAAAGACAATCAAACAAGGATAACATTATATCTGCTTGCAATGACATAACCCATATCTAGTATAGTCATCCACTTGTCAACACTTGCCTGCAAATATGTAAAATATTATTAATATGTCATTGCACTTATAGATGTTAATCATAAATTAAACACAATCTCTTACAGATGATGTCCCCTCAACAAGTAAAGAGTTCTTCAGTTGATCGAAATGTTCATGACTACCAAAAATGTTTGTATATTAATCATGCCTTTCGCATCTCTTTATATAGATCCGTTCTGATTAATGGCCATGAGTCTTCTCCCATTCCCAACAAAGCAGTAATTGATCGATAACCACAATGTCCATTAGGTTTAACATCAATAATGTCCACTATGTATGGATGATATATAGGATGAAATTGACCAAGACAAGGCAAAACTTTACAGGGTAACATCGATTGTCGTTTTACCTTGATCCTTGAAGCCTTTTGTGTAGAACAACTATCCTCCATGGAATGAATCTTGTCTACATGTTCAAAGTATGAATGGTCATGCTTGGTTAACCTCTCTAATCGTTTCTGTTTACTCTTTTGCGACCCTTTAGTCTTAACATTTTCCAATGGGGGACATAATGATGTCATGTTAGGGTATGCAATTTCAGCCAACTTGCCCTTAAGGGTCATTTTACCTCCAATATCAAGCTCCTCAAAGCGTTTAGAAATCACATGCCATTCTTGCTTAATAGACAACTGAGACGACGACTGACTTGATGATAAGTCTGAGAAACTAAGTCTAGTCCACATCACATGCACTTCATTTAGCGGTATCACACCAAAAGCATATCTTGCTAGCTCACATGCACATGGTAAACCATGAGTTTTTCTAAGGACACAACCACGCTTTTTCTTATCAAAGCCAAAAAATTGTACCTTATTAAACTCTTCTGCAATGTGCACCAACGCATACTTGCTTACCATACCCAATAAACCTTTGTATAATGAGCTATTGAAAGTGTGGGTAAGAACATGTAGACTCATCTCGAACGACGCCTTATTCTCATTATGTTGGAGGACAAGGAGATTGTTGATTGCATCCCAACATGGGAGGACAAATCTCCCATGCTAGTTTGCAAGATACACTTCAAATTCCCATGAGCTTGTTCAACCCTGCATATAACACACAAAATTAATTGAAATAACAAAACTCTGATTAACATATAAACACACCTTAAATATAACAACATACCTATTTGATGTAGTATTGCCCATATGCATCACCTTATTTGTCCAAGCACTGACAAACTTTTCCTTATGAGTTTTAATCCAGGTCTTTTGAACATATTCCTAAAATATGGACCATGCCAAACAAAAACTTTCAAAATTTTCAACATATTTAGGAAATGCTTCACAATCAGTACAATCAATCACAGTTGTCCATGCTTTCATAACAACATCCCATGTCTCCGTTGGATGAACAAGCATTTTACACTTGGCCTTTACATTCTTATTTATGTGGAACCTGCATAGCAAGTTAGTTGCTTCTGGAAAAACAACTTCAATGGCATTCATCAAAGCCAGGTCCCTATCACTAACAATAACTGTAGGGTACACATCTCCTCTCAAAAATAACCCTCTTAATCTTTGCAAAGCCCAAGTGAAACTTTTTTTCACTTTCAGTAGACATCAAAACAAAGGCAGCTGAGAAAGTTAAGCCTGTGGATGTAACACTTACAATTTCAAGCAGTGGAAGCCTATAGTTATTTGTCTTGTAGGTACTATCCATCAATAACACATTGCTAAATGCGTTTAACAACTTCAAAGAATCAGGATGAGTTCAAAAGATATCACTTATAACTCGGGAAGACTCGTGACACCTATGCCAATGAGTATACTTGTCACGCTCCAACAACATCATCAACTGTTGCATTTCAGTTCTTGATCCTCTAACCGATCTCTTGTATGTATATATGGTATTATACAACTATTTCATTGTCGGCACATTGTCTTCATTATTCTCTTTAAGTGTAAGCAATATGTTCTTTAGTTTAACTCGACTCTTTGTCATGTCAACAACTAAAGCGTGTTCATCGGGCTGTAACCTACCAGCTTAAGGGTGACCAACCAATGTATTAGCCAATTCATGGTTATGCAACCCACATACGACTTTCAAAACCCAACCTTTTCTACCCTTTGTTGGTTTGCCACGCAATCTAAATGGACAGTCACACTTCCTTGTAACGATTATACTCACATCTAAATTTGTTATGTACTTTCTATATTTTCCACTTCTCTCACATCCCAACAAGACATAGGTCTTCCTACCTTGTGCTCCAGTTGCTTTTTCTAATCTGAGTATGACAACAACAAAGCCAAGTCTAAATGAAACCTTGCAAACCCATTCAAGTAATTCATCTCGGGTACCAAACACCTACACAATATATCACATTCCTTTGTAATTAATTTACAATTCATAAACATAAACAAAAATAAATCATTTTACCTTATCAGTTGTGAATTCAAGATTGCAATCCTCTTCCAAAACCAAGGAACTACTTTCATGTTCTTCATTTATAGTAGACACCTTGTTCATTTCCTTTGAATACATACAAAGACTATTCATATCTGAACATAGCATTCCAACAACTCATAAAAAAAAACAAAATGTGAGCCGGACGCCACCCCATCCGGTTCACAAAACATAAAAAAAGACAATCGGATGCAGTAGAGGAGGGGTGTCATTCGATGTGTAATCTGTGAACCGGACGTCCCCCTATCCAGTTCTCAAATGCTAAAAAAATTTGAAAACTGGATGCACATGCATCATTATTTTTACATTCCAAAAAGAGAATTCCAGAAATCTTCCAAAATTAGTATTCCCAAATAGGATTCGCATAAAAAAAATGTTTCGAAATAGCCATTTCGGAACATGTTTTCAGAATTAAATTTCCAAAATACATTTTCTGAAAACAATTTCCAAAGTATATTCTAGAATCTATCTTTCGAAACATATTTCATAAATGTATTCTGAAATCTATGTTCCGAAAACGTATTACGAAAAGTACTTTTCAAAATACCTTATACACCCCACAAAATTGATAAGGGCATAACTATCATTTTCAAAAATTGATGGGGTGCAGGAAGCAATTGTCAAGTCTCTAATTACAAGGAAATAGAAACACATACAAGTCCCAATAAAGGATCAATACAAACAAATAGAAAAAATTACAAGGAGCATCAAAGACCCAAAACAAAAAAATTACATAAAAGTACAAAATATTTAATCTAACTCCAAGTATACTTTGTGGTCATTAAGAAGGTCTGTTAGTACTTTCACAAGACTAATGATTTGATGAAGCCATACAAGACATGTCCAACAAGGCAAAACAAGCAAGCAATTGGGTGTGGTTTAGGTCTTGGTTTGGTGTGAGTGGGTTTAGGTTTGATTGGCAAAGAACCTATGCATAGTCAAGGAGAAATCCAACAACATAAAAGGTCTAAAAGTGTTTAAAATGTTAAACTAAAGAGTTAGCTAAGTTTTCGATTAAACTGGTTGTCAACACCCGATTTTGTCCGGGTAATATTTTAATTAAAGCATATTGATAAAAAAAAGAATAATAACATAAAAAATATTTATTAGTTTAAGTTTTCTTGAAAAAATAATGATAACAATAAAAAACAAAATATAAATAATAAATTTGAATTTTTCCATTAATAAAAATAAAAAATGATTTTTTCCAAAAAAATAATAAAAAAATAATTAATAATAAAAAACGAAAATAACAAGAAAATAACAAAAATATCTTAATTTAAAACAACAGCATCTGAAAATTAATAAATAAATAATAAATAAAAAATAATAAAAACAAATATAACAATAAAATAACTGCTTCTATACTTGATTTGCAAGTTTTAAAATAAATATATAAAAACAAAAAAACTGTTTTGCTTAAATAAATATAATAAAAAATAGAGTAGTTTAG